>JAABUP010000464.1_pt1 | contig 90096 bp, 130 predicted proteins | sample 5559201 | NCBI WGS metagenome assembly JAABUP01 (sample SAMN10711887, study PRJNA513373) | rock metagenome | isolation source: Antarctica rocks | place: Antarctica | reverse complement strand
CGAATTCCTCCATAAAGCTGAACTTGATATCGTTCCTCTGGCGAGTTGTTGGCCAGGAGATGAAGCGGGAGCGCTGTCTGAGGAAGGCTATGACGCATCTACCGGTCCAAACATGGACAGAGCCCTCGGCAACTCAGATCAGCTTGACCGGCAACAAACGGGAACGACGGACTGGAAACTTGAAATGTGCGCTCTATGACGTTCAGGGTGTGTCAAGACGCCTATCTGGTACAGCGGACAAGCTTGGGGCTTGCGGTTTTGAGACTGGAAGATGACGTCGTCCTCGAAATATGCGACAAGACGAACTAGCTGGGAATGAGACATTCGGAAGGCTTGTTGATGGCGAGCGCCGCGTTCAAGGAACGCCTGGATAGGGTGAAAATAGAAGGAGGGGTGATGAATGTTGGGATTGACCTTGGGGTAGCGATCCCAATAGCGGTTGGACGCGATATGGCGATAGATAGCTGCCAGAAGGTGAAGACGGCGATGGGTGGACGGCCGATGACGATGAGGGACCAGCGCTAGGATGAGGGGCTCCACAAATTGGAGGGACTGCGCGCGAAGAGACTGCACAGGCATGGTCATGAGATGAACGCTGTAGCTGCAGCGGTAAGGAAGACGTAATAATGACGAAGTTGGACGTCTTCATAGGATGCTCGGGTGGAGTTGGTCTGTGCTCAATCTTACGTAATCACTGCTCATAGCGTATAAGTGGGTTTTTTTTAGCAGAGTCATTTGTCAGCTTCGAATAGATCTATTCGCGTCTAGGCCATTAGAAATGACTACCCTCACTCGGTCCGAGGGGTTGATCCCATGAACAACTGCTCTTGTGACAAGTTCTTAGGTACGTTGGGTGATGTTGGCAACTGATATTTCGGTGTTAGCGTACGTGGCGTAATTGCGTTTATGCCGGGATGGAGTCCTAACAGCTTTTCAAGTTGACGTGACATCCGTCCATGAGTCCTACGCAGTTGGGGATGCCGTAGATGCGCTCGAACTGGTCTCTGATGATGATTGCTCGATAGCGTTGGGCCAAGGGATGAACTCTGTGGCCCTGCGGAGGATGGTTTTGAGGGCAAGGTCCGTCCAGAGGTGGACACCAACTGCAAGCCCTATAAGCTCAGGCCGACGAAGGAGAAGGAAGACGTACTTGAGACGCAAGATCAGAAGGACAACTCCCTCACGCCCTGCGAATGTGCCAGGCAAAAGAGTACTAGACCCAGCTGATACAGCGGCGGGGCTTGAGGCTTTGTCACACGAGAGATGAAGACTGGATCATTCTGGAAAAGATGGACAAAATTGCGCAGTCCATCGGTACAAGCGGAAGGTACGATAATGCTCCAAGCCTTGCAGATTGAGGTGGGAAATGTCGGCAAGGTTGAAGGGTAGCCTCCGTAAGTGGCCAGGGAAACGATGGAAGTAAGAGTAGCGTCTGATTATTGTCCTGTAGCGGAAGAGCCCGCGGACGTAGCGGCGGACAGAATTAAGGCGGTAAAGGGTGGCCAAGGCGATGATGCAGCGGTCTATGGAACGTATGAGACGCTTTGCGTGGGCTACTGAGCGGCATGGGGATGAGTTTGAGAAGGTCTGAATCAATGGTTGGCGAGATATGAGGGTTTTGAGTAAAGGATGATGAAGGATGATGAAGGATGATGAAGGATGATGAAGGATGACAAAGTTAAGTTAGGCGTGCACAGTTCGGGCGGCTGCCACATAGGGCGCCTTATTTGGTTCATCGGGATGTTCATTTAATTAAGTCGACAAGTGAACAAGCCCAAATCCCGATAAAAAATTGTTCAAGAGCGCCGCATTCCGAAAACCTGTCTCCAACCCTCCGCTCCGACAGGCGTTGACGGGAAATGCTAACGCGTCTGGCAAACACTAATCCCCTGTTTCACATTAAGACCGCGAGAAGCGGCGCCGATCGATCCCGTAAGCTAAAGCTCGCCTTGTACACCCTTAGGTTTGCAAGCCCACCAGATCTTCGGTGCGAAGGACCAGAAATTATCGGAAGTTTCGCTGATAGGACGGCGATCCTGCCGCCTGGTCAATCAGTCGGGATTTGGCTCTGGCTGACCTATCGTGGGAAGAAATCATGTCGTGGAGGGCTAAGAAGCCCCTTCCTGGGGTTTTACCGGTTCCCCAACGCTTCGGGATCTCTGCGAGCTTCTCACAAAGCAGCCACTTCGACTTCTAACCTAACATCTTTGAATTATCAGTTTTACAAAGTCACGGTGAGTCCCTACCGCTTTGCAGCCTCTACCCCGCTGACATACGATCGCGATCAGATGGGATTCGGCGCAGACTCCTGCTCCAGTTCCGACTCCCAATTATCGCCGGGGCAGACCTATCTTCAGCCTCGACTTCCCACCAAGCATACCGGAGAGCACATAACAGAGGCGGAGCGTGTGAGTTTCGCTCCTCGACGGCTGACTACTCGCTGAAGAAATGTGCAGCGGACCCTCCTTCGCCTTATCGCTCCACACCTAAGCAGCACCAACCGTTATTCTCTCACACATGAAGAGCTTCTCACCATCGATTCGCATTACTCGGCATGGTATTACCCTTCCGACGTCAATCCCCTCGCGACGCACCAGATTGTTGCGCCTCTCACACCGCCTGCCACCCCGACAGGCAACAAGGAGAAAGAACGATACATTTGGCTGCCGAGAGCTTCTCTGTCCGACCCAAAATTCGCGAGGGCACTCGAGCACTACCAGGAGGAACGGAGGTGGAAGGAAAGGGAACCGTTTGGAATGAACTCTGAGATATGACGGGAGAGAATGCTTCGTATACATCCACAACAGAGCGAGAATGCCTAAGCACAATGCACCACATTTTTGCTTGCGACAAGCCAAATTTGCTTCCGGGACTAATCAAACCTTGAACGCGTCACAGGCTGGTCCCGGATAGGCCTGGTCCCTCTAAGCTTACTTTTTCTTCCTGAAACGTTCTCAAAAGTCAAATCCATTCTCAGCAGACGCTGTTCGGTCAGGATGTCGGCACCATCATCCCCTACGCGGCCGTCACAGGATGCCTCCCCCAAACACCAATACACCTCCCTTTCCTCCCTTATCCACCCTTCCTCGAGCTCGAAGCCGTTCCCCAAAAAGGACGCGCCTCAACGTTCAGGATGGCATCTCCCCAGCGTGGAGGAGGAGCGCAGTGGGAGTCGGAGTAGAAGTAGAAGCAAGAACCGGGCTCGAGCGGATGGACCGGGGAAGAAGGAAAAGGAGAAAGGAAGGCGGTTGAGTACTTGGCAGATGATGGCTTTGACCGTGTCCATGGGTGGTAGTCAGGTGAGACAAAAGTCTAGGACGGGACAAAGCTGAGACTCGGCTTCGTTAGATTGCATGGACAGTGTAGGTGTTCATGGGTCAACAGCATCGCTATGCTGATACTCGCAGCGAGTTGGGCTACGGCACACCCTATCTCCTCTCCCTCGGTCTATCCGAACAGCTCACCTCCCTCGTCTGGCTCGCCGGTCCGATATCAGGGCTCGTTGCCCAACCGCTCATCGGCGCCATATCCGACTCGTCGAACTCTCGATACCGACGACGGTATTGGATTGTCACCGCGACTCTCCTCCTGGTACTCAGCGGTCTTGGCCTGGCTTTCACTGAAACAATCGCCAAGGCTTTGGTCGATCTTGTCGGCGGAGGCCAAGGAGATTGGGATCCGAAGAGCGTGCGACTGGTGAGTTTTCGTATTCCGGGATATCGCTGAGGCTTTAACAGGTCAGAGGGACTGCCATTGGGATCGCAGTATTCTGCTTCTACTGCTTGGATTTCGCTCTCAATGCGTGGGTCTGCTTCAAGTTCGCTGATACTGATGGGGCAGCTTGCAAGCATCACTACGCAATCTCGTGCTGGACGTCACCCCTGGAGAACAGCTTGCGGCGGCCAATGCGTGGCATGGACGATTTAACCACGTGGGCAATATCGTCGGCTTCACCATGGGTAAGCTCTACAGCAAGGGTAGATCGGATACTGACCGGACCTCAGGCTTCCTCAACCTCGGCACGGTCCCCCTCATCCGCCTTGTCGGTGGAGGGCAGTTTCGCAAAGGTAAGCAGTGGCGTTGGTTGCAATAGCTGATCGCCTCCGCAGTCTGCATTGTCGCCCTGATACTTCTGACTCTGACGGTCTGGCTCACTTGCTGGACCGCAGAGGAGGATGAGCGGGAAAGCATCTTCGGCGAACGGCGGTCGTGAGTCGCTCCGTCCGTGGAGCGGAGATCTGCTCAAACTGTGTTGAGTTCCAGGAAGATCAGCGATGTGGTTCACACAATCTACGAGGCCGTGCTTCATCTGCCAAAGCCTGTTCGTAGAGTCTGCATTGTGAGTGTCTCGCCGCATTGCATGGGATTTGAAGACCTGATGATGCCCCAGGTGCAAATCGCCGCGTTCATGGGGTGGTTCCCGTACCTATTTTATTCCACTACCTATGTGAAGGAAGTCATGGCGAACGAGCTGGGCCGAGAGCCCGACATCGACAAGGCTACCCGTGCTGGCAGTCTGGCTCTGCTGATCTACTCCTTTGGTACTCCGCGTGACGATCATTCGGCTTTGACTGACAGAGTGCAGTCGCGATCATCGCTGGTACCCTGCTGCCTTACCTCGCCGCCCGGGACCGAAGACTTTTGAAGCCGGATTCCGAAAAACATGGTAACCTCGAAGGCGACGATGATGACTCGGACGAGGAGGACGCGGAGCTCGAGCGGATCCGGGAGATGGTGAAGCAGTGGAAGGCTGAAGCGGCGAGGCAGGGCAGGCCGCTGAAGCTACCTACGAGTAGGTGTCTTGTACTTCCCCATCGGCTCGTGCTCAGTCTTGAATCAGTGCCCTTTATGCTGCGTAACATCTGGACTGCAGGATTACTACTCTTCGCTACGGTCATGGGCTCGACTTTCTTCATCACCGCAGTGTGGCAGGTGAGTGGTCGGCGGGGTAGATGCCAAACTGATCGGCTGATAGGCTACGATCGCTATCGCTCTCGTCGGTATATGCTGGGCCATCGCTTGCTGGGTGTGAGTGTCCCATCTCTGTGCATCGATGATCTTGCTGATTCAACTGCCGCAGTCCGTTCGCGTAAGTACATTCAATCCCACGGAGATCCGACTGACGAGCGCGATGCTTCACGTAGCATCATTATGGAGGTAAGGCGCTCCCATCCTGGGATGGGGCCCAAGCTCACGTGGGTATCATCAGTTCCTAAAAGAGATGGACCAATCCTCCAACTCCTCCAAACCGACCCGCGGTCCGAGACCTCCCAACACCGCTCCTCCGAAGCCAGGTCCTCAGGCAGTCGCCCAAGGCTTCCGACCTCTTCACGCTCGCGCGGCCTCGAATCCGTCCGGTGCTTGGCGATCAAATCCAAACAGTCCAGCTCGCTTCGAAGAGCGGACTCCGCTGTCTCGCAGCTACTCTACAGCGGACATCGAGGATTTCGAGGAGAGTCTGGAATACAAGGGGTCTGGACCAGTCGCTGGGGGTACCATCATGGGCATTCATAATCTGGCGATTGTTTTCCCTCAATTCATCGTTTGTAACATCATACCGACGAATCGTTTTTCTGACCGCAATGACAGATTGCATTGGTCGCGTCATTCATCTTCAAGCTAGCCGACGGCGAGGCGGATGCTCACCCTACGGCTGCGGAGGGTCACGAACGAGCGGGCAAGAATGGAGTAGCTTGGGTCTTGAGGTTCGGCGGATTGATGGCTCTGGTATGTCCTCAGACCCCACAATCGGATGGCAGAATGATGGACTTCCCCAGCTCGGAGCTCTGATCAGTCGCAAGGTCCCCCCAACGAAGACCGAAAAGGCAAGTCTCGACTCCCTCATACTAATCATACTGACATTTTATCGTTACTTAGGCGATGCGGAGAAGGCTCGCGGAGATGAGAGAGGAAAGTGCCGAATAAGATTCTAGTCTGGAGGATCTTTGAGAAGGCATCTGGTCATCTGTCCGAGTAATACATTCACGTTGCATTGTGCTGCTCAGAAGACGTCTTGATGTATGGGATCACTGGAACCTACCGGGAGCGAATATCAGCCCGCGCCAAGGTCTGAGGAAACGCAAATCCGGGATGATCTGTTGTCCGGCTTGTCTGATAGCTTGAATCTTGTCTCGACTCGACTCCTACTCCAAATGATATAGGCTTTGTATGATCGGATGCCATGTCGCGCAACCAACCCAGCTCATCCCTCTCCAAATACAAGATCTCATCACCGCAACCATTCGTCCCCTCCCAATCATCACCCTTCGTGACCGAGTCCACCACCTTTTCATCGACCCCTCCTTCCCACTCTCCAGCTCAGAGCTATGCTCAGGCTAGTCCTGCCATTACTCGGAATGGAGGTACACACGGAAGCAGTCCAGCACGACCAGCTAGATCACGTATGCGAGATCAGCCAGCTCCTCCACCATCCCAACCTTCACGCCGGAATCTGGGAGCGATACAGACCCAGAACATACGACGAACGTCCAATGCATCGGCTGCGGGAGGCTATGATATAGCGGCTTCGCCCATCACGCCGGCCTCGGCCAATGGTATTTCCCCTCAGAAGCCCGGCAACGCGCTCTTCACTGATCCCTTCGCTACGGACCGATCACAACGGTCGGAGCTTCGCGCTCAGACTTCGGAGGCCGCACAGCGGGAAGCTCAGCCTTTCCACGGTGGTGTAGGCGACAAGCTGAAGAATGTGGTGGGTGCATTCATGACCGCCAGCAAGGGTCGGGAGGAACCACCGGTCCTACGACCAGGAAAGAGTCGAGCGAGGCAGGCGGGTAAGGAAGAGGTCTGGGACGTGAGCTCGGCCGAAGGCGGGAAGTTTGGGGCGATCGATGGGGTCTTGGGGAAGATACGGAAGGATTGGCCTTTCGTTCTCGAGAGCGACTTCTCGCCATCAACACTCGCTCTCTCCCTACTGTCACAGACACCGTCGACCACTCTCCCCACACACCCCTCCCTTTCGTCCTTCCTCAAACTCCACGACGCCCTCTCTTCCTCCTTGCAGTCAGCTGTACAGGCTCACTTCCAGTCCTTTGCCGCTTCGCTACCAGCTCATGCTAGCTTCCTCTCCACTCTGGCTCGCGCTCAACAACAGGTGCGAACGTCAAAGGATGCGCTCAAGGAGGCACGAGACGGCTTTGCGGGGAAGGGCAAATCTGAGCTGGCGGGTGTACGAGCGAGGGAAAGGGTCGTCCGGGACATGCTCAAGATACTGGATATCATGTGAGTCCTCAATCGAAGTGATGAGATATATCCGCTGATGCAAAGCAGCGACAACCTTCGGCAGATACCCGAGCAGCTAGAAACCCTCATCGGTGACAAGAAGTTTCTGCAGGCAGCGTTGATCCTGGGACGGAGCCTCAAGACAATCAATAAACCTGAGATTGCCGAGCTCGGAGCGGTTTCGGAGTTGAGAGCATATTTCGTCTCGCAGGAAACGGTGCGCCTTCAGCTATTGTCCGAGAGATCTACTGACGGTTTGTCTTAGACCCTCGCAGACATCCTCGTGGACGAGCTTCATAGCCACCTCTACCTCAAAACCTACTATAGCGATTCGAGATGGCGAGCCTACGCGCCGGGGCAGTCTTCTCGTACGTCGGTGGCCTGCGCAGCACAGATCGAGCTGATATTTCCAAGTACCGGTCATTGACCTCAGCTTCGATGCACCGCCACCGATTCCGCCCACGCCATCGACACCGCCGCTGATCAATGGCGATCACAATGCCGTTGCCGGTCCATCCTCCCGTTTCTCGCGATACCTCTCCTCCCTCTCCGTGAAGCCTAGCGAAGATCCAATGCTAGATTTCCTCGACTCAGACCTCGGCACTATACCCGACATACCATCACATCGAAGATCTGGATCGAACGGCATCGGGCAAGCTGCGTCAAGTGCGTCGCTTGCATCCATGGCGGGCGGGCCGGGAGGTGCTGTGGCCAATGCCAACCCTGAAGCGGACTCGTACGCCCACATGGAGACAGTGCTGGAGGCACTGGCAGTGCTCGGGAGACTGGGCTCGGCTTTGGACACCGTTGCTCAGCGTGTGCCGGGAGAGATACATGCGTTGGTAGAGACAACGCTGGACGAGGTCGAAGAACGGTGAGCATACCATATAGCCAGTTTCGTGCTCTGCGTCTGACTGTTTTGCAGATCTGAGCGGCGAAGAAGCGACCAAGATCCAACAGCTAGACCCTACAGCATATTGATAGGGATCAATGGCGACGAGCCGATCGGAACAAGTGACGTCGCTGTCCGGCGGAAATCGCTTTTCACGCCTGGCGAGGCGCTGAAGATAGCTGTGTCGCTGATTGCTATCGGCCCACCCAACCATGCCGCTGTGCTGAGAGATCTGTTCTGGACTTTATACTCGAAGCTGGCTGCTGTCCTCGAGGGTCATCGAGTCATATATGAGGTGGCTCGCTGGATTTCATCGGTCAGTCCTTCCTGTTGTCTAAAAAAACCAGCTGACGATACACTGAAGCGGGTTGTCAAGGCGAATACCACACTAAGTATTCCGGTACTTGAGGTCTGGAAGCCTGTACAGCAGGAGGTCAGTCCGCCCCCAGGCTGTGTGTTTTGCCGACATAAAAGGTACGAACACTGCTGCACAACTACCTCACCGACGAGGTGCAAGGCTCTGCACTGGACAGGCATCCGCTCATGTCGATCAACGAGATCTTGCGAGACGGCAAGATTGCTCGGGATAAGCAGAAGGTCGGCTATAGCCCCTCTTCATCCATTCCGGTCAACGGCTGAAAACCAGAATAGCAAATGTTCAAGTTCGCCGATACGGATAATCGCGCTGTCTCCAACGAGATCAAGCTCATCGACGACTCCGTTCAACAGGCCCTCAAAGTGTCTGTCCCAGGCCTTGTAAACATACAGTCCGGTAGCGAAGGACCAGGCGTTCTTACCGGAAGTATGGCTGGTTCAGACGACCGTTACTCCACAGCTGGTCGACATCGAACTCTGATTCCCCCCAATGCATTCAACGTGTCGACCCTCTTCCAACCGACCTTGGCGTTCATCGAACGTGCGTCAGCGATTGCGCCCGTCGGTTTTGAAGAGGAGCCGAAATCGTTCAGCGGAGTCCTAGAGGACTTCGTAGTGAACGTCTTCTTGCCTCAATTGGACGAGAGGGTCACAGCTTCTTTCCAACAGGCTGTCTCAGGTAAGAGCAGGAGTACGCTGTCGAGTAATCCGCTCAACGACTCTCGCAGGTTATGACGCGTATCAGGTGGATCGGACTCAAGTAGGCGAATCGAAAAGGCCCCCGTCGAGAGTACGCCCGATGACCAAGGATCTGGCCGATCTGACAGTCATCTACAGTCAAGCGTGCGAGTGATGGCTCTCATCCACAGCCTATGCGCTATGCTTCAGACTACTCCCTTTCACCGCGAAAACTACAGTCGGCTCGTCGTCGGTGTCATCGTGCAGTACTATCAGCAATGCAGTGCCCGCTTCAAAGGTGAATCGTCTCGTACGGATGGTCTTCAGCTAGCTGAACATTGTGCAGAGCTCGCTTCGCTGCCGTCAAGCAATGTCCAAGCGACCGAAGCGCCGTTGGCTCTGCCGGCTACTTGGGCGCAGCGTGGAGATGTCATCAAGTGCTTGACGGCCATAAGAGCAGTAGCTGTACGTATCGGAGTCCGGCTGGCTTGACAGCTGATCTCTGCGTTAGAGCGCCGATCGGCACGAGCTCACTCTCATTGGACAAAGAGAGATCAAGCTCGAGTCAGATCTGCTCGGCGACAAGCCAGTAGTCGCATCGCAGCTCATTCATTCTCAGCGAAAATTCGAGGCTCTGGGTCTCCTGTCGCAGAGCTTGGTAAGGATTCTGACGAGATCCGAAGCCTTGCTGATCTTTCTACAGAGGTGGTTCATTGATTCGCTGCTCGATCTACAGGCTTCGGCGGAAGAGCCACTATCACCGGGAGCTGCAGAAGCTCCGGACGTCGGGGTCGTAATTCAGCTTTCTTTTCAAAGGAGCAGAGCGCAGCTGATCAAACAGTTCAATGCTGGTCCATCAACGAATGTTGGTGCCGGAGATGAGCCTCGGTTACCCCTGACAAGGGCGATGGCGCAGTAAGTGGCCGGACTTGGACAGAGCGGACCTGACGTTTCTAGGCGGTACGAGGCCATCGTCCAGACGTATGAGCAGCTCGCCGAGATGGTCCTGAATGCCATGCGGCTGGAGATCCGATGCAGGGTCATCTGCAATACAGGCGCTTCGCTGAGGTCGCGAAAGGTGAATCGGGCTGTGCGTCTGTATGGTTTACGATCGGCTGACGCAAAACAGGGCGATTTCCGCCTCGACAGCGAAGCTTTGGAACCAGACCCCGACATCTTTGACCTGAGCTCAAGTCTTACCGAGAGTGACGAGCTTGCTGCTAGTACTCTATGCGACGATGATCAAAGGTTCGCGGTTACAGTCCTATCAAGTGTTATTCTGCTCTTCTGACCCACGTTGAATAGCTTCGTCTTCCGAGCTTTGAGTCAGCTCGTCGATCATCTCTTCATCCAAGCCGCCCGGTCAATAAAGGTGGTCAACTTGGCGGGTGTCAAGAAGATCAAGCGCAATATCCTGTCACTCCAGCAGACCCTGCGAAACGTCCATTGCGGATCAGCCGAGGGTGTCCTGACCCGGTCAGTCGCGTACTGGGACTTGTACGAATCTGGACCAAAGGTTCGTCCCGATAGACCCGCAGATCGAATCCGTCTGATCGTTTCGCAGAACATGATGGAGAGCATCCGGACTTCGAAACCGATGTTCTCCTTCGAAGATTACAACACCATGCTCAATTTACAATGCAAGACGGATCAGGCGGAAGCACCTTCTTCGGAGCTAAACACATATCTAATCGACCTGCATGCGTTGTCCATGTCGATCGACGGGTGGGAGACCGGAGAGGGGTAAAACGCAAGGATTCTTGGAGTTTTGAATAGCATGCAGCTGCTGGAAACTGACTTTCACGAAAGAGTCACCTTGAACGCCTATCTCCCTTGAACCATGATAGGCTCAGAAGATTCCAGGAGACTTCTTGTGATAGGCTCCTGGGAGTATCAACGAGATTCCATGCGACGATTGATCATGAATGTGTTTTCCCTTCATGACCGCTTCCTCCGTGCATTTAGTCTCTTCCGCATTTCCGGCACATTCATAGAAGTATACCCTGCATCTCGAGACTGGCCCATACATCAAAGCAATGCGTCGCATTGCATCTAACAATCTTCGCTGCCGCCAGCTACATCACCTGCGTCTCGTAACACTCTCTCGACCTTCTTCCCGGATCACACAGGTCCTTCGACCGTTCACCACTTCGACAGCATCACTTTATCCCCGCTCCGGTCCCAGAGGGTGGTCACCATCCGCTTCGGACCCTCCAGATGATCCCGCTTCCCAAATACACGAGGACGATGACGATTTCCCCGATGACCTCTCTGAGGCTGGACTTCCCCCTGGAGCAGATCCACCTCCTTTACCTGACTCCTTCTCATCCGTCGTCACTTCCATCGTACCTCCAACACGGACCGACAGCCCACTTCCGGACGACTTACGACCCCTCCTAGCGCATGTTCTCACCACTTTCCTCCCCGCAAATCAGCCATGTACGCCCACACTGGTGAAAGCTCAGACAGGCATGCCAGGGGTCAGCGGACCTTTCGCTTTCCACAATGGGATGCCGGCAACCATTGTCGAGGAGGACGGAGGTGACCAGGAAGACGCCCGAACGGCAGAGGCGGTCCTGGCACTGGTCACTCCGTTTGAAGGAGGAAAGCATTACGTGCTGGATGCTGTTCAAAGGGTGGCTTCGGAAGTGGACGCGGAGGTATTGAGATTTGATCTCGCGCTGGGACTGGGCTTGGACGGCTCAGCAGCACCCCTTGCTTCCACCGGTCGGTCGAGAAGAGGTACACGTGGTCTATCATTCGCTGATCCTGATCCTAGGAGATACCGCTCCAGAACTCCCTCAATCGGTCAATCCTCTCCTTCAGACCTCCCCTAGACAATCTCCGACGCACGATGCGGCTCCCAGCGGTGCTCAGCAGGTCATGGAAGACGAAGGCGGTGAAGACGGGGAGGACGAGCCGGAAGGAAGAGGGTCGAGCGCAATGGTGGTCATGCCTTGGCCCGGAAGAGTACCGGGTCTTCCTGGAATGCCAAGCATCGCACCTGGTCGACCCGCTGTTGGTATCAAAGAGGACTGGGTAGCCTTTTTCGACAAGGTGCTCAACCGGGATTCATCGGAGCCTGATGACCCGTCATTTTCAAACCCGAGGAAGCGCATCATCTTCCTCGAATCGCCAGAGGCGATGTCGGCGACATTCGACGTCTGGTGGCCGTCACTGGTGGAAGCTGTTCGGCGGAGACGTCGGGGAGCACACTTGTCCGACTTCGCGCTTCCGCAGAAGAAGGGGTCGAAGCAGAAAGCTGCACCGCCGCACACCCTCTCGCATCCAACGACCATTATCCTCGGCAGCGCTCCTTCGCTCCTTCTCCCTCACACCTCGTCTGTCGCGCCATTTCCGAGCACTCAACCCTCCGGAACTGGACAACACCCTATACATCCGATGCTGCAGGAGATAGCGGAAAGGTTCGGTGGCGTAGTTGAAGCCAAGGAGGTTGGGTCGGATGCGCCTCCGCTGTGGTGGGGGAGCGAGGAGTTTGATCAGATTGGACGGATGCAAAGGGAACAGAAACGCTTATCGGCGCTCGTTGAGGATGACAAGGGGTGAGCCAATGCCCCTCTTTCATTGCTGATCGACAGCGCGTCTGCGTTATTACCATGTTTCGGTCCGCGACTGAGCCGAACACCCCGCCGGCAAGCCGTCGTCCGCCACTCCCTGTTCGAGATGCTCGCTGCGCAAGCTGGCCGCGGACCTGGTGCGGAAGACAAGTCTACCGCTAATGTCAATTCGATTGTTTGGAAAACCCTGCCCATCATACCTCAGAAGCGAATGCCCATCAAAGAATTGCTGGAGCGTTTCTACACCCGATCCCTCACAAGCGCTGCGCTGCTAGCCCGCGCCGTCGACCAATTGGGCGGATCCCTTGTCGATCCTCTATCGATCCTGTCCTTGGTAAGGGTACGAGGAGAAGGCGCAAGCATCATCGATTCTGCTCGAAAAGAGGTCAATGAGGCGCAAGCGGAGGAATCCGGAAAGAAAGTCGAGGCGATCACGGAAAAGCTACGAAAGGACCTCAACAGGGCTCGGCGGAACCTGACGACATCGAAAACGAGCCATGCTCCTGAACAGAGCGTGGAGCGCCTTCTCGATAACGTTCGCAAGGCAGCGGATAAGGGGTGGCACAACGCTGTCAAGTCTTGGGTGTACGCACAGCATTTGGGGAGCTCAGCTTTGGGCCGAGTCCTCACCACGAGGCATCGCCAAGGCGCTGCGAGCGAGTCGCCAGTGTCCGTCAAGTGGACTGACATCATGACGGCATGGCAGGCGGAGCAGGATGAGGATGCGACGATGAAGCGGCACATCAAGCGACATCTTCCTCGGAGACCAGCTTCGGCTACTCCGGTCGAAGATCCCCCTGGTCAGCCTCTTCGCTCTGGCACAGTGACAGACACTGTCGTCGAGCGCATCAAGAAGGCGAAAGATCTGTCGACTCATGAGCGACGACTGCTCTCGTGCATCGTCGACACCTCCAAGCTCTCGGCGACGACTTTTGAGGACGTTCACCTCCCGTACAAGACGATCGACGCGATCCGGACCCTTATCTCATTACCTCTTCTCTTCCCGGAAGCTTTCCAGGGCGGTGTTCTGAAGGATCATTCGACGACTGGCGCGCTGCTCTTCGGGCCGCCCGGAACAGGCAAAACGCTATTGGCTCGTGCTGTCGCGAGCGAGAGCGGAGCAAGGATGCTTGCTGTGCAGGTGAGCGCGCTTCACTGCTTCTTGCTCCTAGCTGATTTTGTTAGCCGAGTGATGTGAACGACAAGTACTTTGGCGAGGGTGAGAAGCTGTACGTCGCCGGCGTTGAGATGGTCTACGAGGCTGATAGCATCTAGGGTGAAAGCCGTCTTTGGACTCGCACGTCGGCTCTCGCCTTGCGTAGTGTTCCTCGACGAGGTCGATGCACTGTTCGGCGCTCGCTCAGCTCGGGGCGGAGGCTTTGGCAACAAAGCTCATGATCAGCTCCTTACGGAATTCATGCAGGAGATGGACGGCCTCAGCTCGGCTGGTGCGAACCGGGATAAGCGCGTCGTGGTCATCGGCGCGACGAATCGTCCATTCGACCTAGATGATGCAGTGCTCAGACGTCTGCCTCGGAGATTATTGGTCGATCTACCGGGCCCAGAGGATCGGATAGGTGGGTTCATTCCACTTAGTAAGAGGTCCAAGAGGTTGATTGGGGCCGCAGCAATTCTAAAGATCCTCCTTCGGGACGAAAAGCTTGGATCTGATGTCGACCTAGACCGAATAGCAAAGGACACGGATGGCTTCTCCGGCTCCGACCTGAAGCGTGATTGACAGTTTCCGTCTCAGGTGATCTGGCTGAATCGTGCAGACTTATGTGTCAGCGCCGCCCTCTCAGCCGTGAAGGATATGGTCGAGGTACCGTGGCGGAAGGCTCGCGCCGACGCCGAAGCCGCCTCGTCTCCAATTCCTGCCGCGTCTTCCAACACAGATGTAGGCGCACGGGAGGACCTTGTTGTCTTGCCGCAGGATACCGAAGTATTTCGGCAGGAGGAAGCTGTTCCTCAGCCCGTCACGTCCGCTCTTAGTGGACCATCCCAAAACGAGACTGAGCACGCCGGAGACCGGTTCCAGATCATGGCTGAGGACGACGACAAGCGCAGCTCACGACCTGCTGCGGACACTGGGTCGCAACCTCAAACGTCAGAATCTGCGGCCGGCCGATCTCCATCAGAAAGCACGACATCGGCAGAGTCAACGGAAGACGAGACAAATGACGCAACCTCGGATGAGACTCCGAATCTGGGACAACGGCGGATATTGCAATTCAAGCACTTTGAGGTCGCGCTAGCAGAGATTCGACCATCTTCGTCCGAGGAGGGTAGCTTGCCAGAGCTGCGTAAGGTGAGTCTCATGATGGGTACCCGATCCAGTCTTCTGACGCCTTCTCACAGTGGGCCGAGCAATTCGGCGAGGGAGGCACGCAGAGAGGGCGGAAGAAGGGGTTCGGCAAAGGTTTCGGCTTCGGCGAAGTAGGGAATCGGGACAGCGGGTATGGCAAAGTTGCGCAGGATGAATGATGCCATGCCGTGAGATCCCATTTTGGTATCATTGTGCGGGGTATAGCCTACTTCTAAGCCCATCCACCCTGGTCTGCAAATCGTCCAGCCGCCTGTCTCGTTTCGCTATAAGTTTCTCTAGTCCGTCCGCCGCTGCCAACGGTTTGGCGAGAACCTGAGTCTCAACCCCAGTAGAAAATCGGGTCTGCAGAGTATTTGATTCAGCATGATCTGATGATGCGGGATGACTCACCTGTAGATCGCCCTTGAGCATCTGAGTAAGTCTCGTCCAGTCCTTCCAGAATCGCTTCTGTGCGCGGAGCCACAATCGCTGTCCCATTGCGACAGATCCTACGGCGCAAAGGATCCCTAACCCTATCGCCGTACCCAAGGACAAGGAAGCGACAGGTGGCATGTACGCTATGTAGCTCGCAGAGATGCCAAGGAGCGCCGTGCTACAGGTCAAAAGCATTATGCGCTGCGCTGAAAGTTGGAGGCGGGGGACGGAGAAGCGTTGGATCTGATCGCGCCGGCTTTGGATTGGGTCCAGCAAGGATGTAGGCTCGAAGGGCGGGATAGATAGTGAAAGGGTTTGGAGATGATTGAGTAGGAGGTGGGAGGAGAAGGGATGGGGAGCCGCAGGACCGGTCCGACGTGTGGAGACGGAGAGTTGACGGATGGTATGGTCTGCTTGGGTAGAAAGCTCGGTCTGAAGATGCGATAACTCGCCGGTCTCAAAGACAATCTACGGGTTGAGTCAGACATGTCTTCGCATATGAGACATGGCCCTCACCTGACGTTCTAGGTTTCTTCCAAACTGTCTGGCCAGATAGTCGGATACCTCGGAACCCACATCGTCCACCCTCAGCCTTCCAATCAGGGATAGCCATCCCCACCGCCCTGCAAAGCTCTTCTCGAGGTCCCGTCTCGCTCGGTTCATTTCATGTTGAACGTCTCCGTCAACCGTCCCGCCAGAGATACCGCGGTGGACGACGCTAGAATGCCTAGCCCTGTTTCCACCTTTGTCCGCAGCATGACGCAGATCAGCGACGGTTTGGGCCGCCGTACTTGTCGCTGTACGGTCGGCACAGATAGTTGAGCCAATATAGGCGAGGGCAAGCTCGGCGGTCCTGGAGGCCGTCCCAAGCTGGGGAGAAGTCTGAGCTCTCGCCAAGGACAGTAAAGATGCCTGAAGGGCCCCAACACCAGACCGCAAAAATTGGCGCTGAAACGTGTCGAAGGCTTCCGTCCGAGCACGAGATATCGTCCCGCCCGCCTCGAGGCCGATTGCTAGGGCGTCCCATGCTCGAAGGGCTTTGTTGGCTCGGAGGAAGGATATGGAGGGGTTTGAGCTGGAAGCTTCGTAGCGATTTTGGTCTGAAGGGATTTCATCAAGCTGGCGCAGGACAGTGTCGGTGATCTGGTCTGTTGAGGTATTGTCAGGCAAGTGGCCATTAATGAGGAAGTGAAGGCGTCCTTTTGCTACAAGGATTGGTAAAATTTCTGCGATCTGTGGTGCGGCGAGTAGGCGAAAGGGGTTCAAGACGAGACAGATGACATCGGCGGACAGGAGGTGCGAGATTGTTGTTTCCTTTTCCGTTTCGACACCTGGATGCCGTCAACTGAGCAATGCGACACACGATCTTCCACTCGAGCTGACTCACTGTTAATCTCCAGTATTTGACATTCTGCAGCTTGCAGCCAGGCTGAAGGAATCTGTAACGAATCCGGAGTCTTGGCGAGCAGTGAACCATGGCTGATCGATGTCAGTTCAAAGCGGAGGAAACCATTTGTCCCAATCCCACCTCAGCGTCAAAGTTTCATACTGAGTACCAACGTGACGTGAGAGAAGTGCTCTCCTTGATTCGTCCGAGTCCACAAGCGGGTCTTGCAAGAGGGATGAAACGACATCTCGAGGGTTCGCCAAGTTGTCACCGAAAACTGAGGAACAGTCAATGAGCCGCCCAGAATGGTCTCAGGTGGGAAGAACAGACCTCCTATCCGCCCTCGCCGCTGCGACTCGACATCTCCGATGGCTGAATCTAGCCGATGAGTCCACTCCTCTGATCCACCAATCTCTTCCTCCAACAAGGTCCGGATCTCTCTCAATCTTGATCTTATCTGCATAGCACCTTTGACGGGTGATGGTGATGGGGTGGAAGAAGAGGGAGAGGGTTGATTGTCCAGTCTATCGGACGATGTGATGGGAGATGTCGCCGAGGCAGCATATCGGCGAAAAGGCTGCCATTGTCTCGTCCGTGCGAGAGGCAAGGAAGATGATCCTGTTGCGGAAGACGATTCAAACCGGCTCGTGTGAAAGGACGGATCTGAATAAAAGGTTCTTCCGCCACGACATGTTGTCGTGGTCCGTTTTAGCGGACGAAGGGCGATCCGCATCTCTACCCATAACGCTGTGCGGAGTGACAATGAGAGAAGTTTTAATCACCTTGGCCGCCAAAAGAAATCACACCGGGGAGTAAATTCAAACCTCCTCGCAACCGTGGATGGAAACTTGCATGTTTCGCTGGAATCCATCCATCCTGCATCCCATCCTTTTCAACATCGAATGGGGAGCGACCACTCTCGATCGACTGGCGGTCAGTCGGTCGAGGTAGGGCCGCCAGATTATTATCACTCACTGCAAGTGAACGAGGATGCGACGGATGACGAGTTGAAGGTTCGTCAGCTTGGAACCTCCTAAAATCAAACCAATTTTCTCGTTTCCCTACTAACGGTACATTGCAGAGAGCATATAGGAAGCTGGCGGTAGCTATTCAGAGTCAGTGAAATCGGCCTGACTGATAATATGCTTTCAGCTCTTGAATCATCCCGACAAGAACCCTGATCGATCCGAGGAAGCGACCCGGATCTTTGCAGATCTTCAGCACGCGTATGAGGTCTTTCTCCTCTACTCTCATCCCGTCGCTTTCCTTCTGATTGGACATCAGATCCTGAGTGACCCCAACGAGCGAGCGTTCTACGACTCTCACCGGCATGCACCTATCGCCGCAACCGACAATGACCTATACAGCCATGTCCGCTCGGGCGACTCTGCCGCAAACGATCCCAAATCAAAACTCAATAAGAGGAGACCAGGAGATCCAGGCGTTCGACTTGAACAGCTTATGCGATTCTTCGACCCGAAGTTGGCGAGGAAGATGGACGACTCGAACGAGGTGAATGTCATTGGGGATTCCGCTTGTCGTCTTTGCTGACGGCTATGCAGGGATTCTTCTCCGTTTACAGATCACTATTCGCGCTCCTAGCATCTGACGAGGCTCTGCACACTCCGGAACCCCATGCTCCCCTGGTGTATCCCATTTTCGGGTACAAGGACACTGCGTATGCGCCGCCGACAGGCACGACCAAAGCGCAAAAGGATGCCGATCTTTGGGCGAGAAATTTCTATCTTGTATGGAGCGAGTTCACCACGGAGAAGCGATTCGAATGGGTGGGAAAGTGGGACGTGGAAAGAGGAGACGATAGGGGAATGAGACGGCTGATGGAGAAGGGGAACAAGAGAGTACGGGACGAGCATAGAAAGGAATACAACGACACTGTCCGGGTGAGTTCCGTGTCTTCCGTCTTGAGACGGAACTGATCGCGTGTCCAGCAACTTGTCCACTTCATGCGTAACCGCGATCCCCGACATAGAGCTCATCAGGCCAAGGTAGCTCAACACAAGGCTGTAGCGCAGGAATTGCAACAACTTCCCTCTGGCATCGCTAATCCCCCTACAAGCCGCCCAACGCCTAGCGCCACGGATCTTCGAGCGGCGAAGGAGCGCGAGGACGCACGTATGCGGGCTGCAGCGGAGTTCGACGAGCAGCATTGGCAGAGGATAAAAGAGGACGAGCTCTGCGATGAGGAGGATCTAGTCGAGGAAGGCGATGGGACTGGTCAGAGAATTGACGACGGTCTAGGCGGAGAGGCTTTTGAATGTGTCGCATGCGGGAAGACCTTTCGGAGCGAGGCGAGCTGGGAGAATCATGAGCGCAGCAAGAAGCACAAGCAAGCCGTGTGGCGGTCCGTCCTGTCAATCTCAGTTTGATTCAGCTGATGGTCCGCAGATTGAAGAAGCAAATGCAGGCAGAGAATATCGACGCGGATATCTCCCCACAGGTATCGGAGGAAGAGGCGAGTGCGGGAAGCGAGGCCAAAGCCGGCGACTTGGGTGAGGCCCTTGAGGATGTAGGGCAGGATGGGCTGGAAGTGGCTGTCGACGGATTGGATCTGAAAGATGGCACTGATGGAATACCCATAACTAAGTAGGTCTTATGACACCTGGTGCCCGCTGATCGTAACAGGTCCAAACAGAAGAAGCGAGCTGGTCAGTTGAGCACGCCGATCACTCCGCCGCTGGAGCGGACGCCGGCCTTACATACACCGACACCCTCAACAGCTCCTATCGACAATGAAGAAGACATCGAGACCAGCGAATTCCGCGGCAATCGAGTGGAAGCCTCCAAGCGAGACAAGCGGAGAGCGAAGGAGGCGCTGCGGAAGGCCGAGGAAGACGCGCAGAAGCATGCGTCAAAAGACGCTCGCAAGTCGGCGAGGAAGAATTTATCATCGGGAGACTCGTTGAGACAACAGGACGGCAAGCTCGACAAAGGCGATGGCTTTATCGTGCCGAAGGCCAAGAATCGACCAATGAACAAGGGGAACAAAAGCAAGTCGGCTATGCCCTCGGTGGAAAAGTTTAGCGAGGATCAGGTAGCAAGTGCAGTCGAGAATGTGCGCGAGAAGAGGGAGAAGATGATCGAGAAATGGGAAGATCAATTGCCAGGTAAGACGAGGGTAGTCACTCAGGTATGGGGTTGAGATCGTTCAGACTTACTTGATACGATTCGACCTATCTTGAGTGTGACATCTTTAGAGCACTCTGCTTTGATTTTATGCTTGGGCCTAGGGAAGCCCTTTGCGGATAGGACGGCGCAGATACAGCTTGCCTTTATCCTCGAGGTGGCTAAACGCCTTCAGGTTGGCTAGTCTCTTGCCTGAATTGGCTCGCTGACCTACTCTCGCAGATCTCGCCTGCCTGCATCGAAGCCTTTGACCCTGTCTGGGATGACGGCGACCTGAGGGTCCTGTCTGCGTTCGATATCCGGCTTTTAAGCGAAAATCTTGTTAGACCGTCATTTCTTCTGGCTTGCAAGCTGATCATCCACAGCGCGGGAAGCATCTCCTAGACCCTGATCGCCCCTATCTGCTGTACCTGCCACACTGCTCAAAGCCACTGTATGAGTCGCTACTTGCTACCAATTATTCGGCTTCTCTTGCCGGACGACCTGGACGAGTGCTGCTTGGCAACGACCTCGCAGACTATCTGCCAGGCTTGCACCGGCTGCAATCTGAGGAGGAGGACGTTTCTAACCCGGCCGATGGCTTCGTCAAGCCAAAGAAAAAGCGAAAGGGCAAAGGGCAAGCTGAAGATCGGCAGCCCAAGGACGAGATTCTGCTGCGTTTAGGTGAATCAGACATGGCCGTTTCTGCTTCAGTCGCTGACAGCGTCGCCAGTACCGCACATGTCAAGTCTTTCCTTGACGAAATTGCCGGAAACAAATCTTCCGGGTTTCGCTCGCGCTTTTCTCTCCCTTAGCTTTCAGTGGATTCCTCCAGAAAAGGTGTCGGCTTTGGATTGGGAGAGACCGCTGCCAGAGATTCAGTGGCCAGAAGACGGAGAGGTAATGACTTGACGATACCTTTACACCGCGGCAAGGACGACGGGGCGGCATGTCCACTCCTGCATACAGCCCACGGAGACCTAGCAGGTCGCTAGTCGCCTTGCGGGGAACGTTTATCGCTCAGACAATGTCTGTGGCTATGGTAATTTCGGAGAAGTGGTCTCCCCGGATATATATATATATCGGACACGGGGAAAGCCTAACGTGTAGAGCACGTGGATAAATTGTCGATCTTTTCCGCATAGCCAACATGCAAAGCTTCATCATGTCCTGTACCTAGCCCTGTGGGATGTTTATGAGATGCCGACCGAGGACACTCCAGCCCCTGCGATGCATGTCATCTCATCCGGACCTGCATCATCGCAAACATCCCGACCATCCCATTCAGACTCACCTCGTCTGCCATCATCGAGATCACCCTCGACCCAATCGCCAGATGAGGATCATAGGGCGGAATCCAAGCGAAAGATCGATAGAGTTTCCTTTGCAACGGCAAAGATGAAGCATGAATCACCAGTATCGTCAAGCCATGGTGTCGACATGGCGGCCTCGGCAGTGTTCGGACTGATCATGAGGCATCGATGGTTTGCCTGGATATCGGCCAAGCTCTCTTGGAGCCATATGAAACCCGTCATCAGATGTGCACTGGCCGTAAGTCCACTACGTCGCCTACATCAGACAACTCTGACTCGACACAGGCATGGGTCGGACTGCTCGTACAGCTGATCCTCCCGAGCGAGAAAGCGATGGGATATGCGGCCTGTGCGTCGTTTTACAGAGACCCTGATCAAGTCTTATCGACCATGCTTTGCAGTCTTCGTCCTAGTGGTCGCCTTCATGATTCCGCCTTACCACCCTGTCATTCAGAGCCTCGAAGTCTTCGCCAATATGTATTTCTTTTGCGCTTTAGCCTGGGCATGGGTGAGCTTTTCACTCCTTCTGTCCGTTTGTGGCTAAGATTTATGACGTTTAGTTAAGCCTTGGAGTTTTCATTGCCGGAAGAGTCCGATCGCCTGTGGATCCTGCCAAGATCGCAGCAGCACAAGCTAAATGGTATGCCGGTCTGAGGCCTCCGTGATCTGCTGAATCTGCGACAGGTCGTATCTTGCTGGCGACCCGGTGACTTATAATCTACGCATCGTTTGTCTCCCTTGCGCTTTGAAGATATCGCTTACTGCCGCGGACAGATTTACGACGCGACGTATCTCGAGGCGAAGTCCGCCGTGGTCTGCGCCGTCTTCCTTTCCGTAGGCTCGGGCGCATTCGTGAGCCTGGTCTGGACAGCTGAGGTTTCTGCTGATCTTCGAAAAGCTGTGGTACAAACTGCGTACTCAGCCAAGCCCTGCTACCTTTCCCTTGGTTCTGTCTTGTATCCTTATGGACATTGTAGGCTGTCTCCATTCATCCTTACGATGCTGATCAGCGATTCAAGGGCTTGACTACCGCCGCACTCTATCCCTATCCCCTCTACACCTCCGGACTCCTCTTCTTCGAACCCATGGCCATCCAAGGAGGAATCGCAGCTGTCGCTTCAATTCTTGTCTTCCCCGAATCTGTCGGACATGCTTTCCAGGGCAAGCTCGGCGGCATACTCAACCCGTTGTCTGCGGCGATGCTCTCCATTGAGCAGCTTTTCTCAGACGCAGGCCAGTGCGATGCCTTGCTTCAGGGCTCTACCCTCCTCGCCGAGCTGGATCCTACACAGTGTCCATCAAGTGAAGCATTGGACATCTGGGCGGACAAGTCAAAAGCCATCAAGACACAATTGCTTCAAAGTCTGGCAGGGCTCCCCCCATTGCGGGCTCAGCAGCGCTATCTGAGCGTCGACTTCAGCTATAGCCACCTATCTGGACACGATCTCCGTGACTTATTCGACCTGCTTGCTATCGTTCAGACTCGGTCCGGGGGCTTGGCATTCTTCTTTGACGTTGTTCTCACTAGCACTCGGCACTCTCATCTGGACTCTTCCGCATTCTCCGTTCAAAAGGTCGCTGCCAGTCGACCTGGTTCACGCACTCCGTCTATCCGGGAGATGACCGAAATCGACCGCGGCGGCGTTGATGAGGGTGAAGAGACGGTCAACCCCGAGATAATCGGAAACGGTCATGATCATCTCCATGTCAATCCGGTTGTCTCACGGATGTTTCATATGCCGGCGTTCCTGCATCATCGCAGTGGATCACCCCTTGGGTCAGGGCACCGAGACAGCCTGTTCGACTTTTCTCGCAAGACTCAGCGACCCGTGGGCGTATATGAGAGTCAAAGGTACATGGATGTCGAGCGCGTATTCAGCAAGTGAGTCGGCTCGTGTGTACGAGCTCTGACGCCCAGCGATGCCGAGCATGTCTTAAAGCAACTCAATCTTCTCGCTTCTGCGGGTCTGCCACTCGTAAAAGCTTGTAGGCGGGCGTTATCGTCAATCACTCATTGGATCACTCAAACAAATCGAGATCGGAATCTTCTGTCGTGGCCATGGAATCGCTCAGCCCGCAGCGATGCCACTGAGATGACGAGGATCGATTCTTCCCTCAAGGAGGTAGCGGTAGCTCTGCGCAATGCGCTCGAAGACTTCCACAAAATGCGGCTAGACGCCATCAAGCCGTATCATCACATGTTTGATCCCGCACATCCGCCTCCAGAAGATCCAGACTACCGCAAGGTATGTTTACGTGAATCGACTGTTACTGATCGAATAAAGCTTCACTACCGGGGGCTGTTTCATAACTTTGTGGCCCAATACCACCTGGTAAGCCTCGCTTCCGACATGCAAGGGTTTACCTGACAGCGGCAGATCGAAACTGCAGAAGCTCTACTGAAGCTACTTGATCTGATCGAAAGGCTGCAACAAACAAGGCATTTTCGCCAATTTTGGTACCCAAGACCGTTGAAATTGATCGCTCATTTGAGGAACTCACATCAAGAAAACCATCTTACCGATGGCGACGACGGTCACGACAATGATGGTGAGATTTAGGCCCCCCCTGCGTTCCACGCTAAGCAGACTCACAGCGGCATTTTCGCGCGATGATGATGACGACGAGCTCGGCGAGGCGAAAATGCGCGATCCCGAGTATACGCCATTCAACAGTCCACTTCTCAACTCCTTGTCTCGTGTCGCCGTCGTCGCCGACGCGTTACGGAGCCGAAGCTTGATGTATGCTGTCAAAGCGGGCGTACTCACTGCGCTTACCACTCTACCTAATTTTGTCGCGTCAGTCTGGATGGGATTCGCTCGATAGAGGCTGCTAATCGCGAAACAGGTCGTCCGCCTCCTTCTATTATTATAATCGCGGCATCTGGGCTACAATCATGTCAGTTTTTGTGTTCAAGCAGAGTTTGACGCTGACTGACGCTGTCTTGCAGGGCTCAACTCAGTCAGTACTCGCGGAAAAAACGGTCTTAGCTGACCGGTATCCCAAGCTATCGCTGTGTTCTCTGTGAATATATTATCTCTCCTGGGAAGCCGAGCTGATCGCTCAAGGGTGACACCACCTCCGCCTGGCTAAGTCGAATCGTTGCATCATTTTGGGGATGCCTTCTCGGTATGGTCGCATGGTGAGTATTGCATGGACAAGGCGAACGCAAGCTTATCAAACAGGTATATCGGTTCCGGCTCCGGAAGCGGTAATCCTGTAAGCTTGGCCATCAGTCCCCGACTACAACCTCATGCTGGGCTAGTACGGTATAGGCGCAGTCTGTGCCGTCACGTTCCCCATCGCCGCCTTCTTCCGTATCTACTTCCCTGGTCCGGTCTTGACCGCCGTCATGACGCCCGTCACTTTTGGATTGGTCATTGGTGCGTGCGTCCTTGTCATGACGAGCGATTCGCGTTGATGTGCATTTTAAGGCTACGTGAGCTAGAATGTGTCATTTGAACGGGTCTTCTGACGCGTCGCAAAGTCCTATCTCAACGGCACGGTCCGCCAGCTTACCTATGCCAGCTGGGGCTGGGGCGTTGCGTGGCGAAGATTTGTCTGCGTCTTGATCGGCATCACCGCGGCATGGATCTTCTCTTATGGTATATGATCACTTCATTTGAGGGACAGAGTTGACGACAGAGAAGTGCCGCCGGTATACTCGGGCAAGCGTGCGATCAGGCATTCATATGCCAAAACAATAGCCGTTGCGGGCACGATCTTCTGCGAGATTCTGTCTCATGCCAATGATCATCATGACCATCTAACGGAGAATGCCGAGGTCAGGCAAAAGCTATTGAATTGGCGAAGTAAGCTCAATAAGGTGACATCGGCTGCTTCTATATCTTGTTCCGCTTCACTGATCGTCGCACCAGCTCGGCGCCCGCCACACAAATGCCGGATATGAGTACTCGCTCCGAGGCCGTTGGCCGGAGGAGCGATACAAAGTGTGTTTTTCGGAGGCAAGATTATTTCAGCTCAAGCTCGCCTAGGCATTGCTCGAGGCGCTGCAGGATCTCTTGTCTCTATTGGCACAGCTCAATCATGTGTTATGTCAGCTCGACCGGCCATGGCGGAAGGCCTTGATGGATCGATCTCGATTGTCGGATCTAGTGTTCATTGGCGATTTTCTTGCCGTCCTCAGCATGTGTTCAACAGGCCTGAGAGCGGGCACACCTCTTCCTCAGATCACACCGAGCCCGCTCGTTGAGCGATTTGTAAGTCCCACTTGTGGCGAGGAATCAGCTTATGCGAGCAGAGACTGGGCCGGACGAAAGGTCTTAATCTGCCCCAAGATCCGTCGGATCCGTCGGCCGAGCTGCCTAGCTTCGTTACCGTTGATGGTAAGGTCGCGCTGTTTATCGATCTGGAGCGGAGGTGACGTCTACTGTAGTGCTCGAATCAGAGCCGTACATGCGGTACGCGTTAGGCATCACCACGACATTCTTCATCATGTCACGGCTCGATAGAATAGTAGTAATTTGCAAGACGTTAGTCGGAACGCTTCACCGAATGGCATGAGCTGACTGGCTATCGGTGCAGATTGCTAGGCGAGAGCTACCATATTTCGGGATTGCATTTCGATCAGCATCAGGTTTGATTCTCAGGAGCATACAGGTTGTAGCATCGTCATGCAGGATTCTTGCTTCGTGATATGATTCGGCCTGTCTCTTGGGCGATGTCAAACCTCATGGGATGCCCACTGGCTGTCGGAACTTGACCCGCTGTGCCCCTTTCATGTTACAAGTGGGTGGCAAAGCGATGCATGAACTCGCTCCATCCCGCGCGGGTACCTGATAGCATCCGCACTGCTACCCTGAGAGCAGCCTACGACTCTCCCGGCGTAACATTTCATGGCCTCGATTTTTACCGACCTGGATACCGGCTCGGATCAGGACCTCTTTACAGCACTTTCTACCATGACATCCGAAGCTGAGCTACCGTCGGCTCTTCGGAACGTCCGCTCCCTGACGTTCGACCTGATGGGCACATGCGTGGATTGGCACACATCCATCGTCCACGCGCTCCATTCGATTCCGCAACCTCGTTCGTCCGATCCAGTCGATCCCTCTCAACTTGCAAAGGATTGGAGAGCTGGCTTCTTCCAGGCGACATTCGACTCCTTCCAACGTGGCGAGCACAATCCAGACATGGATGTGGTTCATCGTCAGGTGCTAGACCGGCTCCTGGGGGATCGAGGCGTTGGCCATGATGTTTGGAACGATGAGGTCCGAGAACGACTGGTGAGAGCCTGGCATCATCAGTCAGGTGAGCTCAGATGCAGTAGGTTGGCATGATTGATGATGGATATAGCTTGGCTTGACGCCGATCAAGGTATTCAACGGCTGAAGCAGAAGCTAGATGTGTGAGTAGAGGCTGGTTCAACGATTGTATCGCACTGAAGAGCTCCTCAGTATGGTCTTGGCCAACGGCACCACCAGACTACAGCTCGACATCATCGCGTCCTCCGGTCTTCCTTTCCATGCGCTCTTCTCATCTCAGCTACTCGGCTACACGAAAGTAAGCCGAAAACGGATATTGCAGAGCTGGCTGAGAATGTGTATCGCCTTGTAGCCAGATCCACAGATGTACAAGCGTTGTCTAGAGCTATTGGATAGACGGCCAGAAGAGGTCGCGATGGTGGCTGCCCATGCGTACGATCTTCGGGCCGCCAAAAAGATGTAAGCTGAAGTTCTCCTGATACTCTTACTCTGGCGATCATGAGCTGAAGTATGGGATAGCGGCATGCGAACGATCTACATTCATCGTGACACCGAAGATCCGGAAGAGGATATGGACCAAATCAGAGCGGATGTGGATCTGTTCTTAGATGGAACCCGATCCACCGGCGCAAAGGGAGGCCTGTTGGCTCTCGCTGACTTGTACGCATTAGAATTCGGGTAATGACATTGCCATGATGTGTGATGGAAGCTCAATGAACTCGTATGGTTACCTTATGCTGGGTATACCTCAAGGAAAACCGCACCTCCAATCGATTGGCCAACCGCTCCGTTTCGACCGTCAAACGTCTACATACAACAAAATAGGCTCGCCCACTTCATCTATCTCCGGTACGACGCACTCAACCCACAGTCAGATTAGACTCTCTTGGACATACGGGACTGACTTTCAGGTCAAATGCCTTTGCGAGGACGATCTTAAAGATCTTCATGACGTTGATGGAATGAGAAGTGGAGCAGAATATCTGAAAAGCTAGTTAGTGATGCATAAATCGCAGTCGGGTACTTTCAACTTACAAGAGGAGCATGCATGACCTTGGAGAACCGCTTCGCCTGTTTTGTGATATCTTCCTGCTCTTCTCGCGGGAATGACGCAAACGTGTCGTATTTCGTGCCGATGAGAACAGGAATCGCAGTCTGGTGTGATTGTCAGCGAGATCTGATGTCGCGTTCTCTTCGACACACCTTGTTGAAACCCTTAGCCTGCCTGTACCACTCCTTCACGCTGTTCAGGGTAGCTTTCCGTGTCAAGTCAAACATGAAGAGAATGGCTACAGCGTCGTTGGATACTAGCGGGAGCATGGAGACGAATTCCCGCTGACCACCTAGATCCCATATCTGGTAATGACATGAGCATTGCGACCTATGGTGAGACGGGGATCTCGACTTACCGAGAAGGTGATTTCCGTGTTCTTGATACTGATCGTTTTCTCCATGAAGTTGACGCCGAGTGTCTGTATGTAATCCTCACTGCAGCGCCCAATTGAGTCTAGATCAAAGATGGTTGACCATCACTCACTCGAAGCTCCCCTCGACATATTTGACCATCAGTGATGTCTTCCCTATCTGAGCATCGCCGACCATGCCGACTTTGAGGATGATCCTGTGTTGATATTTGAACATCAGCTGAATGTGACTGTCAGGGTAGCGTTGCTAATCGCACGCATTTCTATCATTTCCCTCTCCACCAGACACCTGACCACTACCGGAACCCGATGAAACATAGCCTTGATCGGTCATGAGAATGGTGACGGGGTCGACACGTGGATTGGATGTTGATGCCCTCAATGGGCTGAGCGTATTCGCCTCACGGACGAGCGTGTAGATGTCTCGAAGTTGGCAAAGTGACAGAGCTTATAGAGTCCTTTAGCGATGCGCAGCGATTTCTGACCAATGCTGTACGGGGTTGGTGTAGGAAGGACCGTGCTTTCAGGACAAAAAGTCGCGACGCACCGCGCGATTCTTGTGGGATCAATCACACGTCATGATCAGAATCCTGAAACGGCTGTGCCTGGGAGGTGGAAGGTTGAACCCTAGTGTGAGGTTGATTGACCGAATCTTTCATCGGTCTTCTTCATCGGCCGGGAATCGACAGCACTCCATATTCCTCCACCAGAATTCTACCAGAGTTTTGAAAAATTTCGCGCACTCGATCAGATTCACGTCTTTCCCGTGATACCGATCGAAAGTCGTCATCGGCTCTACAAGGGAGCTCGTTTCAGATACAGCGCGAAGCCTCCAGCTTTGGATGCACTTCGCGTTTCCCGCACGATATTATGATCGAAGACATAGAGGTGACTCAAACTCAACGTAGCATCAACGAGGTTACTGACCGTCTCAGCTGCTCGGTCTCAAACGGGAGATGCGGCGATTGGAGAGGGAGTGGCAGACGTCGGAAGACCTGCTTGTCTCATCGCAGAAGTGAGTGCAGTCAGTTACTTCGGCTCAAATTGACTTCAGATAGGGACAATGAGCTGAAGCATGATACGATCGAGAAGCAGAAGGCTTATATCAAGGTTGGTACCGAGCTTGGCACAGAGGATAGCACTGATCTGCACATCGCAGAGCCTTGAAAGGCTGCTTGAGAGTAATCTGGGACCGACCTGGCGTGTGAGAGCGTCGAAAAGCAGAGTCTTGGGCTCCCTGATGAGCAGTAGCTGGACCACGGCATCACTCCCCCCACTCAATCCACCACGACATTCCCAGCTTCGACACCTTTACCTAAACCCAAAGGAGGCAGTCTTCGTCGTTCCACTTCTGTCATCTTCTCGACCAAGAGATCATCGAGAACTCTGCTCAATCGGACCACTGTAATGGACTGCGCCTCCTCGAAAGCGGTAAAAGAGATGAGGGAAGGCACTGAAGCGGACAATACCCCCACTGGGGCGATGGGGCGGCTGGAGGGAAGCGCGGCAGAATTGCCGATGCTTGCGCCTCGCGCCCTGCGGACTCTTCCTCTCAAAGGCGATATCTCATGTCGAAACGCGGGATCTACAAGCGAAACGCCTTGTGTCGGATCCCGACGGCCAGCACCAACACAGACTCAGCCAAACCTCGATTCCAGTGAAGCGAGAATGCCCGAGCCGTTGCTGTCATCTCTACCCTCTGGTCCATCTGAGCAGCGTCTCAATCAAAAACATGGTGAATATCAGGAAATCTTGCTGGAGAAACACATCGCGGCGATCAGAGAGGTACTGGAAGAAGCAGAGCGCCGTTCAGAAGCGAGAGAGGTAAGACTGGATTTGACTGTCAGATCGGTGAGCCGCACTCTTCTGTCAACTGGCTGCTTAGCTCACGACCATTGATAGGCGAGGCTCGAGGCGGAAAAGTATTTATCATGGGCTGTATAGGGCTTCTTGGCTCCCATTACGAGGCCTTTCTCCCTCCAGATTTGTCTGTAAACTTCCGGGTCCCTCCTTTTGAGTGTCCGGGTTTCTCGCTCTGGTGAGCGCTTGATTGTGCTTTATGTCCATTGTACATGAGGCGGGTTTAGACGCCAAATGTGAATTCAAATGTCCTCTCGATCACGAGTGATTCTGGGAAACCATCGCCAGCACCATCGCTGTTCACCGAGCTGTACCGCCGCAGATATGCCGTATCGTCTGTTGGTTGCGGCTATCGCTCGCGCGAGTGCTCTTGACATTCGAAGAGCTGCTGCGGGACCGTTAGTCGAGCCCTGTCCCGCGATTTCTCGACCCAACATTCAATCCCGTCGCAGCCGTCACCGTACCCAGATTGGTTCCTCTCCTTCTCATGAGCCTGGTCTCCTCGTCTTCGATCGCAAACGCTGGGAGGGCGACACCACCGCTACCCCAAGCACAGCGCGCTCAAGGCCTCGCGGAATTCTTCTTCGACTACGTACCCACGTCCAGTGTCACATCGCGTATAGTACAGGATGCTAGAGACTGCCTATACAGCTTCGATATACCTCGATCGACTTCCGCGCCAGCAGTCGCCCTCAGATCGCCCAGAAACCGCTCTCTGAGCGATGTTTCCCAAGCACCTAGCACCGGATCATCGAGTACACTCAGTCATTCCAAGCCAATGACCATCTGCCCACGTTTCAACGCGACCTTGGGATTCATCACACTCTGGCAACCCTGCGTGGACAAGACCAAAAGGTCAAGCTAGGCAGACATGCGACCAAGGATACGAGGTCGACCACCGGCTCAGATCATCTGGACGATTGCTTGACGATCCCCTTGACCTTACGGAGTATCTCGGTCCAGACCTAGCAGCAATCATGAAGCCAAAAAAGGGTGCGTGAGGACCGCAGTACGCTGGTGAAAAAAGAAGAGACACTAAGCGAGGCGGATTGGTCATTCGACAAGCCTTTAGCTGAAGTCTTTAGATGAGTCATCGCGCCCGAGCTCATCAAAACTGTACCTTGTGACTTGTTTCAAATAGCAGAGCGAGTCCTCTCTGTACCTCTAGACGAAGCTGACAGGCGCAGATACGGCTGCTCGAAAGATACGCCGAACGCGGTAGTCAAGTATGTGATCAACACCACCGCCTCGATGGCGCCCATCATTTCAGTAAATCATCAATGCCCGAGCGGCTATGATATTCGACCGCTGCAATACGCGCTTGGAAATTCGCTTCATCGTCAAAGTCATGCTCATGCCCAATCCGTCTTGTCCAGCTTCAGCTTCTCCAAATTTGCAGCCAAGGTTTTCCCGCCGGCTTCGATCGACATTGGCATCGGTGGTCGAGAATTGAGCAAACTGCATGATGTCGTGTCCCTCCGTGCAAACCACTCGACGAGCATCCGAGCTGAGGATCGCGAGCGGCTTGCCGTCAGCGAGTTCACGATTTGGCTGACATCCCGAGCTGCTGAAATCAAGTCTGGAGGCTTGCTTGCGTGTCACTTTGCCATCCGAACGTACCCTCTGTCTGACGAGCGCACTCGATCTGGAGATAGAGCGCCTAGTGCATCACCTGCCGTTCATTCGATGAGTCTGCCAACCTCACCGAGGGGCTCATTGGATGGCGCAAGCACACCTTTCACCGAAGCCTCGACTTTTGTCTCCTCGCCGCCGCTGCCCAGTCCGCCCATCACCGATAATGAAGGCCGTAGTTTCCGCCCAGATCTCTGGCGAGCCATGCACCATGCTTTCAGTCCGGCCATACAGCGTCTGGTCTCCCTCGGGGAGATCCGCTCGCATGTCGCGCCCCTGCTAGTCGATATCCCGTTCTGGCCGAAGACCCTGAACAGCGTCAAATCAACACTAGGTCGTCAGCAAGACTGGGACGTGATTTCCGACAAGTCGACACCTCGGCCCAACCCCAGTTCTTACCGTTGGGAGGAGCGCCTCGAATGGCTTCAGGCAGGGGTGCGCATTCATCGACTCACGCATCCCGCCTGGACGGCATACCGATACGGGATCATCGATAAGGGCTCCTACGCTCGACGTGTAGCTACGTACTGCAGATCGGGTGAGTCGGTGCGATAATGATGTCGTTGATAGAACAGTCTACGAAACACACCTCAAGATTGTTTTCCGCGAGAAAGGGCGGATGGATGTCAGTCAGTCAGGGACACCGGTGCAGGAGCTGGTGAGTGTCATGCGAAGTGCAAAAAGTCGCTGATGAGTTTCAGTTCAAGATACTCGTAGAGAAGTGTGAGCTGGGGATCCTGGATGCACTAGAGATGGACATTGGCATCGTTCTCTTACGACGAAAGTAAAGATTTAAGTATGCCATCAGGCATGCGAATGTTCCCACCTTGACATTTAAAAGCCATGCTTTGCCGATACACCTTCTATGAGATCTACGAGTCTATCCACCTTTCCTCGCGACGAGCTCTCAGGATGTCTTCCCGAGAGGTGTTCGAGCGATCGCACATGCTTCGGAAGAGGCCACCGCTATCAAATAGGCTCAGGGGCGTCTCGAACTCCTATAAGAAGGTCAGACATGCTGTTCCAAAGCGGCCTAATCACTTGCCTCGATCTCGCCCGCGCTCATGACCAAAATACGATCCCATGATATGACAGTACGCAATCGATGAGCGATGCAGAGCAGTGTCTTGCCCTCGAACTCGCGATGTATCGTCTTCTGGATTTTGCTGTCGGTTGCGAGATCTATTTGAAATCAAACTTAGTCTTCCTGAAGCTGACGACAGGCTGACCGACTGCAGCAGTAGCCTCGTCTGAGCGATTAGCTAGGCCACATTCAAGGCAGTACCACTCACCAAGAATAACGATCTTCGACTGCGTGGACTATCAGATATCTCTAGTCGTTTGTGTAAAGGACCCACATCCTTGACAAGAGCCCTCGCCAGACTGACAAGCGAGCGCTCCCCAACACCTGCTTCTATTAGCCTTTAGGCTCATGTCGATGCAAATACGAACTGACTTAGGTTGAGGCCTTCGTCCTCGATGACGGTGTCTAGTCTGAACCTTTTACCCGCGTTCACCGTCCCATCAGCCTTTTCCAGAGGCTCCGCTTCGCCCAAGATGCAAGCCCTTTTCATGGCGTCGTACAGTCTGGCATCGTCATACAAGTCGAATGGATCGAGATTGCTGCGCAACGTCCCGCTAAAAAGCACCGGGTCCTGCGGGATAATGGCAATGCGGGAGCGAAGGGCATTGAGCCCAATCTTCGAGACATCGACCCCGTCGATCGTGATGAAACCGGACGTAAGACTAGCAAGTCAGTTCAATCCCGATAAAGGTTGGAGGAAGGACTCACTCTGCAAGTCGATACAGGGCTACGGTGATAGATGTCTTCCCAGCACCGGTCCTGCCTATAATACCGATCTTCTCACCGCTTTGAATATCCATTGAGCTGCACTCCCAATATCAATATTGTTTGACCGGGGTACGGATTACGCACATCCCCTTGAGCACAGCCGGAAGGCCTGGACGGTAGGACATGACGACATTCTTCATCGAGATTGCTCCTTGTTCCGGCCATGAAGACGGTGGGGCAGTAGAGGCTATCTCATGAGATGGCTCTTGGGGTAGACTATCCGTATTTGCATACCATAGGACTCGCTCGACAGCATTCACTAATCTGCATCAGCCTGAACACGATGTCAAGTCAAGTCGGCGCACTGTTGTTTTCGCATTCAGCCGTTTGACGCGTCACCTGTCGACAATGAGTCACACGAGGAAGCACACAGAGCAGGACTGACCATGCCAAAGATCTGGACGATTTGGGTCATATACGTCAAGCAAAGGGCAATCTGCGACGGAGTCAAGCCACCTCCGCCTCTGGCTGTCATGACAGCAATTGCGAAAACTAAGCAGCCTCCGAGGAAATCGAGTCGGACCGAGAGCCAGCGCTGGTTTGTCGTCGTAAGCAGATAAGCCCTATCCTCGAGGTCCATGTAATATGCGTTCTCTTGGATGAAACGCTTTGTCTCCGCATACGCGCGGATTGTGGCGAGACCCGAAAGGCTGTCGAGAATTAATTGGCTTCGCTCGAGTATACGCACGATTCTGAAAAGTGGGAATAGAGTAATCCGCGGAGCAAGGCGTCTAATCGCTTAAGTTCGCGAGCGGAGGTAAGGTAGTACATTTGGCTGATCAGACTCAGCGACAGCCAAACGGGGTGTAAGAGTATTTACAAATACCTGCGCGGTATTTCTCGTCAGCAAAGCACCTGTTTAAGTGTCGCTAACAAAGAGGACGTACCAGTATCCCACGCCGACAGCAAAGATACTGGCCCAGGATGAGTCCAGATCAGACAAGAAGGAGGAGGGGCTCACACTGCAATGAAGTAGTGAAAGTAGACCGTAATGATGATCACCGAACCAATAAGCTGGATTGTCATTACGCTGTCCCCTGCCAAGCCACTAACGGTCACGAGGGTCATTGCCATCATCCGAAGGGAGTCTGCGAGCTGGTTGTCAATCGTGTCGATATCTTTACCGAATACACCGAGGATCCTGCCCAGTGGTTGGGTGTCGAAGACCGACATAGGACTGTAGAACACGTTCTGAAGTGCTTCGCTGAGCAGATTGTTCGACGCCAGATACGACAGCATGCCCATGGTCGTACCCATGGTGAAGGTAAAGAATGCCTGCGAAAGACCAAGCATCGCGTAGATGCCTTCGTAAGCAGCGTATCCAGTTCCAAACTTTTCTTCCTGCCAGTAGGTCAACCAAACGCTATCAAAGGTCAGGCAGGTCAACGGGACGTGGCCGGAGCTCACGTCGACATGACCTGCGAGCCTTGCCTGCACGAAGAGTCAGTAATCTCATGAAGGCGGCAGAGGCTCAACCCACATGAGTGACGCGAAAAGTATAGTGAGCGGGAAAGTATAACGAGCGCGACCAGCACGTAGATAGCCGGCATACACTTTTTTTTTCGTTAATTTGTCACTCTTTCGAAACTCTATGCTCACCTTTTCTACCGACCGAGCCAGTCTTTCTCGTCTCAGATACCATGAGACGGCCCTGTGGGTATTATGAGCTCAATAGTGCGCTGGGGCCGACAATAGACCGTACTTCGAGCTTCCCAGTGCCAGCGGCTTTGCCCATATGCTTCTTTGTCAAGCGAACAATATCTTGTTTGGTTATGCTCGTTTTGCCGAAGGTCTCAACGGCTTCCTCTTCGACAGCGTTGCCCTCTTCTTTGTTATCCTCCTCCGCACCGCCGAAGTCCGACACCAGTCGGCCGAAAGGTCCGTTGTTCCTCATAAGTTCCAGATACGAACCTGCCTCAACAATGAGACCATTCTGTATAGCGCTATGCGCACATCAGTGGAAAATCCACATGGCTTGCTGGTACGAACTAGATGTAATCTACCATGGGGAGGAAATGGAGCGCATGTGTGACCAGTAGCACGGTCTTGCCTTGATTGCGCAGACCCACGATCGCATTTTCGAATAGAGCTTTGCCGACGTGGGCATCAACCGCGCTTAGAGGATCGTCAAAGAGCTATGAGCGGTCAGTGAAGTTCTGATCATTGGCGTACGATTATATCGGCGTTGAAGTACAGGGCTCTGGCTATGTTGACTCGCTGCTTTTGACCTGGATGATGATGAGCCATTGGCTTCCTTTGGCTCTGTACTTACCACCTGAAAGGTTGACTCCTGAGAATTGGTTATCAGAATCGATCATACTTCTCGACGACGGCAACTCACCTTTCTCGCCAATCTGAAAATTGTCGAGAGTAGATCAGCAATAGAGGTTTCTCCCTAAAATTGCACACCTCAGTCAGATCCCCGTCCGGCAAGATCTCGAGGTCTGTCACCAGACTGGCGTCCTTGACGGCTTGCCAATATCGGTGCTCGTCCCATAACTGGCCGAAGAGAATATTCTCTCGCAAAGTGGCGTTCTGAATCCAGGCTACGAGGCAGGATGAGTCGAATGCTAGCTTGCTTATAAGGAGAACGGGTGCTGACATACCGTTCTGCTGGCAATATGCAAGACGGCCGCCAAACTCCACACTTCCCGATGTGGTATTCATCTCTCCGATGAGCTGAGAGACAGCGATGAGCTGCTATTGGCGGAAGCATATGTGAGCTCACTCCTTGCAGAATGCTGCTCTTCCCGCTGCCAACGGGTCCCACTATCCCGACAAGGCGACCTCGGGGGACCTCCAGATTCAGGTTTGGAATAGAGAATGGACCAGCCAGTGGCTTCTGAGTCGTCTCCATCTCTGCGTTCTGCGTCGCAGGCTGGGTCTTTTCGCTCAACGTCGCCTTTGATAATCTGGACTTCTCAGAAGGAGGCTCCGCCGACGCCCAACGGAATTGAGAAGGAGGCTCCGCCGACGCCCAACGGAACGTCGCGCCTTTGACTCGAATCGCCACATCAAGCGATAGTACAATCGGATTGATCTTCTCCATGACTTCTGCCTCGAAAACCTTTTGAATGTGTTTATTATGCTAATCTGGGGGAAGAAGGACAGAACGACTTACCTCTGTCAGCCGCTCGATAGCATTTTGAGCATCGGTAAGAGTTGACAAAGCTCGCGGCAGGAACATGAGAGGCTGTCTTAGCAGATTGAAGAAAGCCAAAGAGGTAAATATGAGGGCCTTGGCAGGTCGTCAGCAAATCATCATGGTCGTAAGGTCTTTTCTCACAGGATCCAGGCTTGGATGCACCGAGGCATATGTAACAAAGGATAGCACAGAAGCGAGTGTCTAGAGACACTCGTTAGGGGCTTTGCTTCCCAAAAATAGTGTACTTGCCGGAATGCTAAACGCCATGGCCTGATTTGCTGCCCGTATGATGAGAATCTTGCGTATTCCAACCATTTCCTTCCGGCGAATATATCGTAGACCTGTCAGCTGGTCAGGCCCATATCATCATTGGGGATTATCGCCACACGTTTGAGGAAAGGGATCTCGTAAGTGAAGACCTTGATTATTTGCATCGAAGAAAGAAGTTCTCGGAGGAGCTTAGATCGTCCGTCCGTAAATTTCTGCAGCAGATCAGTGCCCGTTCCCCCAGTTATGGACCCACCATAGATTTCTTCCTGACGATGAAACTCATCTTCATGAACCAAGTTTGAAGTGGCCCTAGAAGGACGAAGAGCGAGAAGCCAACCAAAGCAGAAGGACCAATCTGAGACGAACATCAGATCCGTTTTTCGCCCCAAAATCGCAATCTCACCTGAACCACCAGCAAGACTGCGATCGAATGTCAGCTGGTCAATTGCCGCGCCCCTCTGTGCTGATCACTTACTCAAGGTGATCATCAGCTGTATAGGGGCAGTCCAGATCTGGAAGCCGAAAATCATTACCCACGTCATTGAAATCGCGGCAGACGTACGGCATGGAACCCTAAAAAGCATTCAAATTAGTACATCATAGATTTCGCGAGTGAAGGCTCACATTGTGCGCAGTAATCGATCCGAGAGATCTAAGTGCCATGAGGACTGGCATAGTATATGATAAGTGGATCGCTTACATCGCTGGACAAGTGATTAATCAGTTTGCCATTTGGATGTTGAGCTCTAGCGCCGATCGAGAGGGACAAGGATCGCTTGTATATCGCTGAAATGAGGGCCGCTCTAGTGAGTACACCCATCGCCATCGAACGGAAGAAGAACTAGTGGCATATCAGCAAACATTCCGCGTATCCAGTTTTACGCTCACCTGATGTTGGCAGATTGACTGCATGATTGTAAGACCCCACAAACCGAATGCCATCCCGACCCCGCGACCAATATTCGGCTGCGCAACTCCGCTGTGGTTCGCGGCATACACTGGACTCGTGAGCTTCGGCGGACTTATGGGGAATTCAAAAAGCTGAATCACCTTCTTTGCTGAAATTGATCAAAGCCTTGATGAGTAATGGCGACATGAGTTGCGCTGTATCTCCAAAAACCTTGAAGAGGCCTGGATAGTCTCAGCTTCGGCTCCTCTCTGCACATACCTCCAGCCCAAAAACCTGTCATGACATCGTTGAGAGCCCAAACTACGCTTCCTCTTTTGATCCCACTCCTCCTTCTCCACTCTTCTTCCAGCGTTTGCCTCCTCTCCTTAAAACTGTGACTGCCACCATATCGGTCAATGTCTTCCGGCAGAGATCGATGAAAGAAGGCGTAGGTATCCCAGGCCACTCGTTGGCTCCATTTGGGTGTTCTCGATTTGAGGCTTGCGTTCCATTCGGCGGCGTCACACTGTCGTTTATCAAGCTTTTCAACAAAAAGGGTTGATAGATGATGTGCTATTGACATCAGTCCAGCCCCACTTACGACCTACCTTCTCGGCTGGCATCCATCTGGATCGCACGGCGTCCTCAGCAATTACAGCTAGGTTAGGATTTCGCTCACTTTCCAAAGATCTGTCGCTTGCAATGGTCGTTGGTAGCCGAGGGTCATGATCGGAGTGACCCACTGCAAGAATCAGTAAGAAACGTGCCAAGGTCACGTACATGAAAGGTGAGTTTGCTAATCACAGACACATAGGCGAGGGGAATGACCTCAGCTTCATCGAGCGAAGCCTTTGGAGGCGTAGGTGCATGTCTCGGTCTCCATATTTGCCTTTGCGTCCATAAGTAAGAGATAAGGAGATCGGAGTCAGGCTACTGACCACCATTTCTCGCGCTTGATCCCTGGGAACTGTTCGACCTGGGATCCAGAAAGATCGCGAAGCTGAACCCCTCCGACATACGTTTGATCTTCATCCTCGTCTTCCTCCAATTCTTCCTCCCCCGTTTCTGACTTCAGGGTCGTACTCGAGACGGACTTGAACTTGTCTCCTTCTACGTGATCTGCACGAAGTATCGAGTCCCGCGGGGAGATCGAGGCTCTCGTTGCATCCTGATCTGGCAGAGTTATCCCAATCGCGGAGACCTGTGCCGGCAGAGTCTCGCCAGTCGGGTCTGCCGACAGGTCACCGGGCGCATTTGACATGTTCAGCTTGAGCCTGAGCTCAGAATCAAAACATGAGGGATACAAAAAATCACCGGATGGATACACACGACCAGGGATAGAGAGACCGATTGTCATTAGTTCGGCGACGTCCGAAGGCACCAGCCACGCGAGCATAGAAAGCTATCGTAATAAACAGTGATACCCTATCTCGCCTAATTTGCCACATCATCAGTCCGACACATATCGTGTCGTGATGTTCAAGCTAGCCATTCAAACTTTCTCCTCTCGATGCGTTTCGTGGTTCGACAGGTTGTGAGCGTCCAATGGCCCCAATCAAGTTTTGATAAGCGTATGACCACGGCTGCCGACGCTCTAGGCTAGCTCCTCCTTGCTACCAGCTTACTTCAAACCACCTGAATTCCGCTTCCTCTATCGACGATCTGCGCTTAAAGGGGCGGATCGCTACTCACCGGTCTCACATTGCGGTACCAACGAAAAGAATCACTCAGAGCTCCTATACGCACATATCATTCAGCAATCCCTCGCCATATTTTGCGTTTTGGCTTGAATCTACCCTTGGAGGTTGTGATTTGGGCAGAGCGCGTTTACTACAGCACAGAAGACCTCAAACATACACGGAGTGGAGTCAATATGGCTATGTCCGCTCGTACTGTCCTGCACTTTTCACTCAAGGAGCAATCCACGATTGCGCTCTTTCAAAAGATGCTTTGTTCATCGGCCTATTGGCATGTACATCGGCCCATTACCAGTCGGGCACTGCATGCTCCATGTGATCAAAGTATAGGCATCCTCACATTTGGCGAGTTACTGCGGATGATTTCTAGCTGCCGATACCGAATACACGCGTCTCTCACTGTCATGTCGGGGACTTGACTCATATATAGTTGGAGGAATATCCCAGGATCGGGACGTCCTATTGATGCTTTTTAGCTTTGCGGTTAGTGTGACCAACTACGCCTTTCCGTAGCATGACAATATAGGAAGTCCCCCAAGTCACTGGTTCGATTCCCCCAGAGGGTGCTGGGTCTTGGATTTCGACGACATCAGCTGGTCTCGGCAACTCGCCCGTGGGAGAGTTGGATCCCTCATATAATGCACCTTACGTAAGCCAGTTGAGGTTTTCGGTCAGATAGGGGAAGATAGTCGTCTCGCAGGAGCTCACAAAGATGGCCAGAGTGTCGTGTCGGGGACTTGACTCCTATATAGTTGCAGGTATCCCGGGATCGGGACTTCCTATTGATGCTTTTTAGCTTTGCGGTTAGTGTGACCACTAACAGTACATTTCCCGACAGCTTTCCTCTTCGAACAACGAAGAGGATCGTACCCTTACCTAAACGACTATCTTCTTGAGCAACCTCTACAGCTGCGCCTGCAGCTCCTCTCCGTTGCCGAACTCTCCTTGGCAAAGGGTTACTTGCGGAGGTGTCATGTCGGGGACTTGACCTGTATATAGTTGGTGGAATACCCGGAGGTCGGTGTCACTGTCACGGTGCTAAATCGACCAGCAAATAGGCCCGACGCTCAGCTCCTAGAATCGGCGACGGTCGTCTGAGCTTCGGCGAAGTTGGGCTACCGAGGTCGAACTTAGGTGGAATAACTCGAGGACACGCGTGGTTGTAGCCGAGTTAAGTGCCGGTCGAGTAGCGTGGGCTAGAGATGCAGAGGCTATGAGTAGGCTAGGTAATTAGGGTGACTTTTCAATGACTTTCAGTGACTTTCAATGACTTTCAATCTCGAATCGCTGGTTCTCCCCGACTCTCAAGTCACTATACGTCGTCTTCCCTACCTTCGGTCCTTCTCGTTTCGAGTTCAATGGTTCGTCGTCGGCGAGGGGAAACGTAGCGAGGACAATAGAGGCGAGCAGAGACAATAGGCGTTTGAATACTGACAATGATAGCCTCGTTTCGTAGTACAATGAACAAGGTTGCACCCCGTTTCAGACTACAATGCCGGAGACAAGCACTGGTTGCTTATTGTCGGCGATGTTCGGCAATATTATCCGAGCTTCAATTCACGATCGTGACACTTTTGTTCGATCAGATCTGCCCGCAGCGGCTGCGTTCACGACAGCGCGTGCTTGCAGCAGCACCGAACACCTCAATCAAGCCGGGGCGATCGAGGCAGTGTACGCTTGTACTGCCCACACTTTTGACTCGACAATAAAACCGCGGCTTTACAACAAGCAGCTGCACGCTCCGTGTGGGCATCCTCACCTGTGGCAAGTCACTGCGCGTATAGCCTGCTAGACCGGAAACTTGCCTTACCGAAGCTGAGTGCCAAAAGAACGTCTTTACCTCTACGTTCTGATACACTCAGTGCTTCACGATCTATTACCGCTTACAAGCCGCAACTGCTCTGGGACGAAGTCAAAGGTCAGTATTCAGCATCGGTTGGATCGAGGCAGGCCGTTCTTCTGCATGAGATTTGGGCATCACCGATCAGCGAGGGAGAAGATCCAATTGCGCATTTGGCCCGCATTCGATCGGCACACGCTCAGATCAACACAGGAGGCGAGAATCTATCCGACAGGATGCTTGGATATGCGATGACAGTGGCGCTCAAAGAGAGTTTTGCGATAATCAAGCAAACCTTTGGTTGCGTGCACTACTCAGGTCTGCCGATGTTGCCGGGGCCGTACAGGCTGGGGCGAGGCGCAAAACAAACGACACTACGATCGCTCTGTTTGTTAAGCGAAACAACAACAAGAACAACAACAAGACCAGCAATCGCATTCTTCAGCTTATTGCGATCAAAACAAGGCACGTCACTCCACCAATGATTGTCTCTGGCGCAAACGGCTGGAGGTTAATGCAGATCCGACCGACAGTACCTCTTCAATCAACATTGCAAGCAACAAAAGCGAACGCAATAATGTATTCATCCGATGCCAGAGCTTTCAATGCAAATACGAATTTCTTCAACTGCCGATATTCATCGTAGACCCATCACATGGTAGCCGACAAGAAACTTTTAACAAGTCTGCGGTCAATTCCGACAAAGCCAGGTTGTGATCGATGGAAGTCGACTCGAATGCAAGCAACAATGCGATTTGCAATTCGGTAAACTCCTTTGACACGGCCTTGTTGTCTGGCCTGAATCGTAACCTCATCTCGGTTGGCAATACTCCACACACCACCAAGTGGGAGTTTGACAAGCACGGTACGACCTTGCGCAACAACAATAATGGCGACAATCTTTTGACCGCCCATCTGCGCGCCGGTCTTTACTTCCGTCAAGACGAGCCAACTCGCCTGTGCCCTCACCGCTACGGCTGACTTGCTTCATGATTGGCACCTCCGTCTAGGCCATCTAAATGTCAAGGACGTTATGCGTTTGAGCAGCAGGAAGGATTGAAGGATTGAGTCAAGTGTCTGGAAAAATGTAAACGATCTCATTTGCAAATCCTGCATTCTTGGTAAAGGCAAACGCTTGCCTGCGCCTTCAATTCCGATTGACAATCGCTCTTAACAACCACTTTCGTGTATTGATCTCTGGGGACCGGCAACAACACCATCGATCGGCGCTCATTCATGTTATGACGATTGCACGCGCAAGATTCACTTTTCGTTCTTGAAACAAAAATCAGACGCATTCACTGCCATGATGATTGCAAGAGTTGAGCGACAACTCTCTTGCAAGGTCAAATCCATCCGATCAGATGATGGAATTCAACTCGGCAGCATGGTACATGCAATCTCGCGGCATTGAACACGTCAGACCTGCAGCACATGCTAACAATATTGCATATACTCCTGCGGACCTACCTCAGCACCTTAGATGACAGTTGGCAAAACAAAGAAAGCCGACTTGATCATTTGCAACCATTTGGCTGTCATGTCGTGACTATCGCAATCCCAGCTTGCGATACGTCGGCACACAACTGTCGCATTTGGGACCAAAAGCAATTCAGTCATAACATCACGCGATGTTGTGTTTACATCACTTGACAACAAGTGATATTGCTCCAGACGTCGGTCCAGAAACTGTGCAAGTACCAGACGACGATGTTATTGAGACAACAGAAATGCGTATCACCACACCGGCAGCATTTACGCCAACTCTCCCGAATTGATCAACAAGAAACACTACGAATCCCAGACAATATCGATGATGATGATCCGCTTAATCTACAACCTTTGACGAAGGCGGCGTCAATCCACATCTCTTTTCAGCGCATGCTCTCCTTGCAAGCACAACCCACATATCTACAAGTCCGTCACTCAGGCAAGTGGGAGCAGTGGGAGATGGACCAATACAAAGTCTGGGAAGTCGTCCCTCGATCACCCGATATGCGCGTCGTGGGAGCACGTTGGGTGTATACTAGAAAGATTGATGGGGAAACGGGCAAACCATCGGCATACAAAGCTCGATGGGTTGCCAAAGGATTCAGTCAAATCGAGGGAATTGATTTCAACGAACTCTTTGCTGCAACTGCACACAAAGACTCAATCGACCATCTCGACCTTGAATGCGATCAGGTCGATATCAAAGCGGCTTTCCTCAATGGTGACCTTGAGGAGACAGTCTATCTTGCACCAGAAGGCAGTAATATATCGGCAGACAAAGTCCTACATTTGCGGAAATCTCTTCATGGTCTCAAGCAATCGCCACGCTGTTTCAAAAAAGCATTTGACGAGTGGCTGCGAGGTCAAGTGCAACTCGAGCCGATCCCTATACCAGACGACAAGGCAATACGTTCCTGATGCTGTCAGTCCACGTGGACGATCAACTCACTGCGTGCAACAGCCGATCAGCTCTCGATGCATTCAAGCACACGCTCAATAACAAATTCGAGTGCTCTGACTCTGGACCGGCCGGATACTTCCTTGGCTTCAGCATCTATCGAGATCGACCGGCACGCAAGCTTCATTCATCTCAACAACATTACCTTGAGGCAATACTTGACCGATTTGACTTGGTTGATTGCAATCCTGCACGGAGTCCTCTTCCATACGGATTTCGACCAATACCAGCTACGGATGAAGAACACCAGGCGGCACGACACCGTGCATATCCCCAGGCAGTTGGCGCTATCCTCTATGCGTCCACTGTAAGTAGACCGGATCTATCCCGGGCTGCTAGTGTTCTATCTCGCTTCATCAGCAAATGGAACGAAACTGGAAAGCAGCCAAACACCTGCTTCGCTACATCCGCGGCACATCCGACTTCTGTCTTACCTTTACGGCAAAATCTGGTGACCGAATTGCCTTGGGTCATGCAGATGCATACTGGGGGGGGTGACTTGGACACTCAACGCTCTACTAGGTCTATGGCGGCACTGTTGCGTGGAAAAGCCGGCGTCAGCCAACCTTTGCTTTGTCTACTACCGAAGCAGAGTACATGGCATCAGCAGATGCAGCACGACAGGCTATCTGGGCTTCCGCTTGATGATCTTCAGCTTGGTCTTGGCAACAAACCTTTCCCCATCATGAACGACGACGCTGGTACCATTGCGCTCTCCAAAAATCCGGTCCATCACGAACGATCCAAACACATTGGACTTCGCCATCATTTCCTCCGGGAGCGAGTCGAAGACAAAACGATCAGTCTTTCTCATGTCCCCTCAGCAGACAACAGTGCGGATCTACTCACCAAAGGCCTGCCTCGTGAGTTATTTGACCGCTTGCGTGATCTGCTTGGCGTGACCGCAAGATCGGATCGAGTGGGAGTGTCAGGATAAGGCGATCTCGTCTTCCGGTCACGTTACCGCCTGCGCAGTCCCGCTGCCGCTTTTCAATTAGTTTGATGTTTCATACTTTCCTCATGCAATATTCAACAGGAGTAGGGTTGACGTTCGCGTCTTACTGTATTTTCTCCGAGGGGCAACAGAAGCTGGTCAGGTGATCCCTCCCACGGAGCTGATTTTTGCGTTCCCAGACGTGCCGTGCTCCGTCCCGCAGTGCATTGCTGGGCTGGGAGTCGAGCAGTATCGCCTGCGGAAACTGCTTCATGACTAGCCTTGCCGCATGTCTGATGGCAAGGATGAAGAGAAAAAAGAAGCTGTTGAGTCAATGGCCATGACGGTACGAAAGCGGAGACAAGCATGACGTGAGGTGCGGAGGTCGTACACTACAAAAGACACAAGATCGTATGCTTTGCATTGATGCGGAAAGATGATCACCCGAACGTCTGCGATGAGCGAGTTGCCCGCTTCTGCTTGCTCAATCTCTGCGGAGAATGTCACCTTCGGTCCGAGGAAAGGCTGGAAGCTCACCCAGTCATCTTTGTCAGCAGCAAAGCGATCGAAGAGGGGTTCAATCTTCTCTGAAGCTTTCCGCTTGCTGATCTTGTTCTGATCCGCAACCCGGAAAAAGGTGGGAGCAACCTCGGATAGCCACTTTGGTTCAATGACTGTGATCTGGTGCATGTACTCCTCTATGGAGTATTAGTGAGAGCCTAGAGGACAGCGATACACGCACTGGCAGTGAGCACAAGTTCGTAGTACACTCCCCATTCGGGCGGTCGTTGAAACAATGCGCTGGATGGGTGGATGCTGACAGGAGTGCCCTCGACGAGTGTCTTATAGCCCTCAGTCGGATCTGAGCTCGATGAGCCGAGAGCGATGGGATACGAGCGAAACTTACCCTTCTTCGCAGCGTTACGGAAGAAGCCGGAGCAAATGGCCATTCGGACTCGGTTGTAGTTGGAGCCGCATGATACTGTAAGATTCAGTGGGCTGGCGCTTTAACTGCATCTTCATACCTACCTAAGTCATGCTTGTAGCGGTCCATGATACCGATGAGTTCTGCGCAGATCAGCGGGGCTAAATAGCGACGACTCACGCTTGCGGACATCCTGTGCAGTTTTCATCGCTCGAGTGTGGATGAAATTCTCGAAACACCAAGGATTGCTGAACTTCGACGCCTTCCATCCATTGTATACGGCCTGGCATCAGCGAAGGGCCGCACGTCATGGCGCACCAAGAGGGTGAGCAGATCGCCTTCGGGTTGATGGAATTTTGCCTTTTTCGCATCCGCCTGCGCCTGCTTGTCTTTCGGGCGGTAGTACACCTGACCTCCAGCCTGAAGCATGGCGACAATTGTGAGGGCTTCCTCAGAACAGCCGTAATCAACCGATTTGATGAGCATTTTTGACAACGGAGGATCGAGCGGGAAATCCGCCATTTTTCGGCCAATCCGGGTGAGGAGCCCCTCGTCGTCGAGCGCACCGAGAGCGTATAACTGTTCGAGTGCCGTCAACATGGTTGCCGCGGGAGGAGGATCCATAAAATCGAAGTTGATTAAGTCGTTGACGCCCATGGCCTTCAGAGTGAGGATCGTAGAAGCGAGATTGGTCCGCTGAATCTCAGGAATGGGATTGGGAAGCATTTCATTACGATAGGCGATCTCGGTGTAAAGACGATAGCACTTGCCAGGCCCGGTACGGCCGGCTCGTCCCGATCGTTGACGAGCTTGCGCCTGCGAGATGGGCTATATCATCAGCACAAATTGCGCCAGAACGGCCTACCGTCACGACGAGCGAGTCCATGCCCAATTTTGGATCGTATGCGTTCTGCTTGGCGAAACCAGGATCTATAACATAGTAGATTCCGTCGATAGTGATACTAGTCTCGGCAATATTGGTGGCGATGACCACTTTGCGAGCGCCCGGTGGAGGAGGATCAAAGATCCTCGACTGCATCTCGGAAGGGAGAGCAGCGTAGACTGGAAGGATGAGCAGCTCTGGAACTTGTGGACCGAGTGCCTTGACTCGTTCGTATAGGACCTCACACGCCGTATCGATTTCCTCTTGGCCCGTAAGGAAGAGCAGAATATCACCGGCGGGTTCCATAAGATGGATCTGGAGGATGGTAATAAGGGAAGCCTCAAGGTAGTCAGGTTCCGGTTCCTTGGTGTAGAGGGTCTCCACGGGGAATGTGCGGCCGGGGATGGTAAAAATGGGACAACCCCAAAAGTAGGTCGCGAACTTCGCAGCATCGAGGGTGGCAGATGTGCAGATGAGTTTGAGATCAGGTCTTCTCTTGCAGGCCTCTAAGGCTACTTCAGCGGCACTCAAATCCCCAGCGAGAACGCACTCTTCATCAGGCCGAACAGAACATCCGTGGCGATCGTCCTCTCATGGGCCTCATCGAGCATGATGACCGAGTACTTGGAACAGTCCGGATCCACGAGAAGCTCACGTAGCAGCATTCCATCGGTCTGACGTGAGCGGATCCGAGGAGACGAAACGTACCATATATTTGATCTTCGTCTCAGGGCTGGTGAGATCCTCGAAACGGATAGTGTAGCCGACCTCTGCGCCGAGCCGACAGCCAACTTCTTCGGCGACGCGCTTCGACACGGACACGGCAGCGACCTTCCTCGGTTGCGTGCAGCCAAGCCGACCCCGTTCTAAAAGGCCTTCCTCAGCCATGTATTGCGTCATTTGCGTGGTTTTGCCAGAACCGGTATCTCCAACGACAACGAGGATTTGATTCTACTGTCAGCCGTTTTCGCAAAGGCAGACTTACGTCTCTGATGGCTTGGACGAGTTGCTCGCGTAGTTTGTAAATGGGGAGACTTTTCCGTTGGTCCTGGATGCTGAGCGAGGTGATCTTGCCGTAGGACGTGACCTTATTGGCTGATTTCCAGGCAGGCATTTGGGTGGCCTTTTGGCCCATGAGGTTTCCCTTGACGTCGGATGCGAATTGTCGTTCTTGTTGATTGGCCATGGGATCTAGCCATGGTTGACTGATGTCCCGGGATTCTGAGTCGGCCTGCTCATTGGCCTCGAGACGTTTGAGGTCGCGACGTTCCTTGGCAAGGGATGCGCCGGCTAGAGCCGCGCGATTGAGAGATCTGTCATGAGCAAAGCCCATCGGACTTGACTTACCCATCAGGCGCTTTGATGATCTTGACAGGCGAGAGTTCCAATGTGATTTTGGTCTGCCCGGAGAGAAACGCTGGTTCGATCTCATTGACCTCGATATCGATATCTTCTTCGACCTCAGGATTCGCCAAGGAGGTGCCGAAATCATCATCGAGATCGGGATACTGGATGTCAACCCGTCCACTAGGACTCACTCACATCTGAGGCGTTCACGGCACCGCTGGCTATCAATTGCTTGATCTCGAAGCGTTCGGGGCTCGACAAACGTTTCGCACTGGTCCCTTTCCTCTCGTCGACATGCAAAAGAGGCACGGAATTGCTTCCTGATGCAGCTCTAGCAGCTGCTCTTCGCTCCTCCTCAAGGATCTCCTCGGAGGTTTGTACATGTAAATGGGGTCTGAACTCAGCACGTTCATTCCAATATCACGTACGACAAATCTGCGCCTGTTTTCTGATCTACGTCTTTCATGCTCAGGCCATACTTGTTCGCAGCGATCGACATAACCTTGACTTTTACTCGGTCGTTGCGTTTGAGCACCTCGGAGGGATTTTGTATTCGGGCGGTAGTGACATTCGAGACATGTACCATACCTGACAATCAGCGAGACCGCATATTGCAGCTCACCTTCGGCTCGTCCTTGCACCCCATCGAGGCTCACAAAGGCACCAAAGTCTCGAAGGTTCTGCACCACGCCGTTGTAGATTTTATATAAGACCGGTCGTTCGTCGATGACAGGTCGTGATCGCCCACGATCGCTGTAGCCATTATCGCGAAAGCCTTCCCTCGCACCCTGACCGTCCCTTGCGCCGTACCCGTCCATTTGTTCATGCCGCCCATATTCGCTATTTCGATGTCGCTTATTCGACAGCTCGCCATCCAAAAAGTCTTCTGCTGCTGGCCTATTCCGCCTCGACGCAACAGCAGCAAGCTCGACCATGGTGTCGTCGATGGAAATTGAAGGAGGAAGCTTGTCGGCGGGTTCAACTGTAGCGCGATCCGCCAGGTACTTCTCCGCCGGGCTCCAATCCTGATCTGGCACTGATAGTCCGGGGAATTTCCGCGATTGAAGCTCTCTCTGCTCATCCAAGATCGCTATCCCATTTCCGGACGATTTGGCGAGCGCTGCCTTGGCCTTTGCGGATTTCCGCTTATACTTCGGGTGCATGCTGATGATTGACCGGTCCAGATTTTTTATGAGGGAGTCTGGGAAGTCCGCTCCAATCTCCCCAAGCTTGCAGTGGAAGGTACCGAGGTTCTTGCTCTGTTCATGGAGCTGTGATGGATTGAGCACCTTTCAAATGATGTAGAACAGACGACTCACGGCAATCACAAACTCGGCAAGGTTCTTGTCCTGTAATTTGGTATGGTTGAAGAGCTCTTGCGAGACCCGCGAGACAAGCGAGAGTAGCTCAAGCTTGTACAGCTCTTTATCGGTGGACATGACGAAATAGCCATAGAGATAAATAAGACTTGTGGTCTACAAGCTCAACGTCATTTACACAATGCACAATGCAACTAGCTAGCTCAGACGTGAGGATTGCCACCGCTGCACGTGTAATTACGTAGTGATAACGAATGTGCCGTGATTTCCTCTTTGCATGGTGTTATAGCTCATCATGCGTCGGTCACTGTAAGATGGGCGAATCAGCGAGGCCAGCTGTGAGCTACTCACCGCATCCTTTGCTGGCATCCGAGACGAGACGAGCATACTTGAAGAGAGTGCCGCTTTGGACCTTGAGTGGCGGCGGAATCCAGTGATTTCTCCGCCGAGCCATCTCTTCGTCAGACACATCAACGGAGAGGAAGTTATTGACGGCGTCGATGTGAATGACGTCGCCATCCTGAACAAGGGCGATCGGACCGCCGACTTGTGCCTCGGGCACGACATGGCCCACCACGAAGCCGTGAGAGCTAAAATCAGCAATGGAGCGGGTTTGGGCACTCACCCTCCGCTGAAGCGACCGTCCGTGAGACAGGCCACGTCATAACCTAGACCAGCACCCATGATTAGACTCGTCGGTTTGAGCATCTCGGGCATTCCTGACGTAAGCGACTGCCTTTGTACGTATCTCACCTGGTCCACCCTGAGGTCCCAGATAGCGTAGCACGACCACCGTCTTCTCCCCCTGCTTGATCGACCCGCTCTCCACGGCCTTCACAAAGCTTTCCTCGTCGTCAAAGGCGCGGCATTTTCCGGTGAACTTGAGACCCTCCTTGCCTGTGATCTTGGAAACCGCTCCGCCAGGCGCGAGATTCCCCCGAAGGATTCTGAAGTCAGCGACGCCTCAAGCAAAACGCACCTGATGTGTCCAGTGGATTTGATGGGATCGTCGAGACCGCGGATAATTTTTTGCCCTTCCCATTTGCTGCCGTGCTCCTCGACCCAGCGATCACAATTCTCGCCGAGTGTCTTACCGGTGACAGTCATTTCATCGCCTGTCATGAGACCGAGCTTGATGAGGTAATTTATGACGCTGGGAATTCCGCCAATCGTGTTGACGTCTTCCATGACGTATTTCCCACTGGGTTTCAGGTCGGCGAGGAAGGGAGTTCGTTCGGATACGGCTTGAAAGTCGTCAATGGTAAGATTCAGTCCAACAGAATGGGCTATTGCGATGAGGTGAAGGACCGCGTTCGTCGATCCTCCAAGAGCCATGGTGAGGACCTATCGTCAGCGCGGAATGCATTGGTGGCTCACCATTGCATTTTCAAAAGCTTGCCTTGTCATGATGTCGCGAGGAAGGAGATTATCCTCGAGAAGGCGTCGCATGACAACGCCTATCGAGTCGCATTCGGCCTGTTTCTCTGGATACTCCGCTGGGAAGGAAGAAGAGCCAGGGAGGGTCATACCGAGAGCCTCGGTCGCCGAAGCCATCGTGTTTGCGGTATACATCTACAATCAGCGGCATCACCAAGATCACTCACTCCACCGCAAGCACCTGCACCTGGACAAGCATTTCGTATAGTGTCATAACGGATCTTTTCCGCCTCTTCGGTTTGACCCATCTGAAGGTACCGCCCGTAGCTTTGGAATGCTGAGACTATGTCGAGCACCTCGCCGCCGCATGTCCCGGGTCGAATGGTGCCTCCGTAGACCATAAGTCCAGGTCGATTAAGCCGTCCCAAAGCCATTAGAGTCCCTGGCATATTCTTATCACATCCAGGAATCACTACTATCCCATCTAGCCAATGGCCACCGGCCGCAGTTTCAACCTGATCCGCAATAAGATCGCGGGACTGGAGGGAGTAGGACACTGTAATCCTCAGCTATCGTGACGATTCGACATCAGAATACTCACTTCCCCTCGTCCCCATGCTAATGCCATCAGATACACCGACCGTACCGAATTGATATCCGATCAATCCAGCTTCCACTAATGATCGCTTCACACGTTGTCCGAGGCCGAGGATATGACGATTACATGGATTTCCCTCGTACCTGAAGTCAGCTCCGTCGAAATGAAAACCACCTACCAAACGCTGGCCACGCCAACCATCGCTTTCTGAAGATCATTATCGGTGTCGACTCCTTCGGTAGCAAACAGCATAGCCTGAGATGCGCCTTGATCTTTGGGCTGGGTGACGATACGAGAGTACCTATTGATTCCCTCGACGGTAGCATAAGAGCGCACATGACCCAAGCGGGCGGCCTTGCCCACTCTGGCCAGCATAATATTATCGTGGATGAAAGCACGAGTATCTCACACTCCACATTACAACTCTGATCCGCCACGTGACGGTCTACAGCGCTTCGCGTGTTCTCTTGCGAAATGTCTGGGTGATTTAAACGTTTGTTTTCCCGACGTCGCCATTGAGCTTCTGTTGTGATCCGGACCATCGGTATGGAGGAGGAAGGTGAGTGAATGATGATGATCGCGGTGGCTGATGAAAGATCCACCTTCTCTGGTGGACCTCCTCCAAACGACTGCGAACGAGCGGCATCTGACGCCCGACTTCTCTTCCCCTTACCTCGATAACCTCGTCGCGCTCCCGCTTCATACCTTACTCAAGGAGCCTTTCCACATTGCTTCGGAAGCGACGACAGTCGAATCTGAACTTACCAATCTATGCTTCCGGGAATACTCCACCTTCATTTCGGTTCACAGATCTTCAGCGGCGGTGCGATCAGCTTTCGACGATTTTGAGGGGAGTCTGAGCCGACTGCTCGACTCGGTTCCAGCTCTCGAGGAGAAATGTAGAAGGTTTGGGAAAGGGACGGAGGGGATCCAAGGAGTGAGAGGGAGGGCAGCTTTGGTGCAAGAACATCAGGACAAGCTATTGGATCTACTGGAATTACCGCAACTGCTGGAAACGTGTGTACGGAATGGCTACTACCAGGAAGCGATGGAGCTCGCCACGCACGCAGAGGTACTGAAGGAGAGGTACCCATTGGCGTTGGTGGAGGATGTGGGGAAAGAGGTGGAAGGTGTCATACAGCTCATGCTGGCGCAGCTGCTCGCGCTCTTGCGAGAACCGGTCAAACTGCCGACTCTCATCAAGGCGGTAACTTATCTGCGACGACTCGGCTCGATGGACGAGGAGGAGCTCGGTCTCGCTTTCTTGGCGAGTCGACTGTATAATTTTCGAGCTCAGCTCGTACAGATTGAGCGTGACCGCGCGGAACCTGTCCGTTACCTACGGAAATATATCGATTTATTTCGCGAGCACGTCTACGATATCATCTCTCAGTACACGGCGATCTTTGCCGACACGACTCAACTTACGTCTTTCGCGAGTCTCTGCGTCGCCGATCTGGTGCAGTCGGTCCAAGGGTATGTGCCGAAGGTGGCCGATCCCGCGTCAATGTCCTCGATTCTCGTACAACTGGGCTATTGCGCGTTATCCTTTGCAAGGGTAGGGTTGGAATTTTCGGCGTTGATTGGAACGTCATTCGTAGAAGCAGTGCGAACCTCGTACTCGCAAGCTGTATCGACTGCGGCGACAACTCTCGGAACCACGCTGCGAAATGCGGCGAAAAGTGCGGCATCGCCGGTGGATGTATTGGTATTCCCAGAACATCGTGCAGCGGTATTGGGCGACACGTCCGATGTTACCCATTTTCCTCCGCTCGCAGTCTTTGCCAACGCTCACCTATCCGCACTCAATTCGCTTCGGCTGTTGGCTCCAGCATACCTTTTCCCCGAAATCGTTTCCATCCAGACTGCCTCGCTCGTCCTGTCGACCGCGACAGTCCTACAATACCTTCAACAGGCCATCACTCTACCCGACATGAATGGGGAGCGGCCGAAGCATACGCGGACACCTTCTTCTCCGAGAGCTTACCTTTTACGACGTAACACGGAGACACAAATGGCCCCTGAGATCCGCTCTGCTAGGCGTAGGGAAGCTCAAAGAGTCTGTCTCGGCTTTGCTGAGGCATGGCGAGCGACTGTCAATATGATCACCAGCGGGCTGATCCGTGGAGTCTACGAGCGGGAAGTATGCGATGAAGAGGAGCTTAAAGGAAAGCTTGCGGAGTTGAAGACTTGGATCGAGCAGAATGAGTTGAAGGAACCGAAGGGCACGATTATCGAAGAACCAAAGCCATTGTCCTTTGTCGCACCAAATGTCAACGGCCATGTCACCGATCGCAACGGAACGACCACAACGAAATCACCCATCGTGGACACCAGACCAGGCTCGCCCGTACAGCTCGATGCCTCGGAATCTCCTCAGCGGTCCTCACCATCCTCAGAAGTAGAGGCTTCCCCGCCAGGTCCAGCTTCTGCGATCGCTACTGCGCTTGAAATGTCATCGCGGAGCTTGGTGCCACTACACAGATCTAGCCTCTCGCCAGGGGCAAATATCCCTGTGCATTCCTCAACAGCGCCAGAAGAAACTCCGGTCGACTCACCAGCTACGGCGGTCGACAAGATGTTTGCCACAGCAAGCCTCGATGTTGTATGCGAGGAGCATCAGGTGCCGCCACTTCCGGCGGACATCGCCACACAACCCCTGGCGGAGTTGCAAGCCGAGCTCGAGGCAATGGACTTGGGTTCGATCCACGAACAGGCCGCGATGGGATCGGAGGCGAGTGTAGCGGATGAAATCTACGGACTGACGACCGTACGAAGAGCCGAAACCCAAATGGCCTCGGAACCATCCGTGTCATCAGGCGTAGCGCAGGAAGCAGTCAAGGAGGGAGAAGAGGACTACCTCCCCGTCGATATCGTGGGGAGCGGGGACATTGTCGGCACAGTTCCGGAAGAGGATCACCAGCCAGGACAGCATTTGCGAGACGCCGCGGAGAAAGAAGACCCCGCAACGAGATCCAACGAACGAGTTGATGATGACAATGAGAATGCCAAACCAGGAGGCGCGAAGATGGAGGGACGGGACCTGCGACAGGATGTAGAAGCGGAGGATCTCGAAGATCAAGCAGTGGACGCGGAGGGAGAGCTGCAGGAAGATGAAGGCGGGGATGAAGAGCTAAATGTAGACGCTGCAATAATCCCTGGAGACACATCGGCGTCAATGCCAATACCGGCAGATGCACGGCAGTCAAAAGGGAAGCGGAAGAAAAAGAAGGCGGGGAAGCGTTGATAGGTACATCATGCATCATAGGCTCGTCAAAGCATCGTGAGGTAGTTGGACGGGGCAATCTGACCATCAGCATGCATTCGGTCGGGCTGCACTCACCCCTGTTTGCCCTCCTGGCGTCCGAACTTGAAACCATTTCCCGGTGTTGTCCATCACCTCCAGCGTATCACCTTTGGCAAAGGAGACTTCGTTGGGATCGTCTGGGGAAGCCGAGTATGCGTACATGGCCCTGAGTAGCGGTAGGTCAGCGGACCGTCAAGTGAAGTTGCGCACGACCGCTCGAGGATGTAGATTGTTTAGGTTCATTCGGCAAGCTCACCTCGCTCTATGTTTGTACTGCTCCTCTGACTCGGCCGGCAAATGATTACCATATCCATCGCGAATCGCGGTCGCTTTCTGTGGGGTCGTCTCTGTCGCTGTCGGGGCATATCCGCCCACGGAGTAACCGTTGTTTCGAGGGGTCGCGGAGAACCCGTTACCAGATATACCTCCAATCATACCGGTCTCACCGCCTGCGAAGGCTGCGGTGGAATCACGGCGAGCACCGCGACGGGAATATCCGGAGAGACCACCGTTGCCTGCTGAGTTGAGTAGATGATAGAACAACGAATCTTCTTCGGAGGTGAGGTACAGAATCCATACGAGCTGGGACCAAACGATGTCAGGAAGGCATTCACAGAATGCCCTCACACTCACATCGACTATCGCTAGGAGAAGCCAGCCGACACCGACGGCCTTGAGAGCGCCTGATGAAGAGAAGATGAACTCGGTGCCATAGACGGCGAAGACCTCGGCGATAGCGAGGACAATGGCAAGTTGAAGGCGGTGGATGGCGAGTTGATCGGTGCAGAGGGCGAGACTATTTTGCCCTTTAGCGGATACATCATAGATCCGCATGGGCTGAGATCACTCACAAAAGGTGAATGATGCAGGCTCTACCGTCAGGAGGTTCCTAGACTGCGCTCACAGTTGGATCCATATGCTATACCAAAGGTACTTGACCACAGGTGTATTGTCGGTAGTACCTGTGAATGAGCATTGTCCGTCTTAAGAAACTCACTATACTTTGCCTCGGCTGCACATTGCGCAGCGAACGCGATGATCCAGGCGGGGACAGCGAGGATATAGGTGATGAAGAAGACTGGATGCCGAAAGGCATACCCAGGATCAAACCCGTTGAGCATAGCTTGAATAGGTGAGATGGATGATGAGGGGACGGCCAAGCTTGAATCTAGTCGGCACAACGAGATATTTCTGACCTCTTGATAGCATGGGATTTTGATCAAGGGAAAGAAAACAAAACGATGACCCGTAATCAACGTTGCATTACGTAAAGCGGTGTGTCCTTCAGATTCCTCACTTCCCTTTGACGGATTTGTCATGCTCGGATCCAGATTGTCGAGTGTTGTCCTTCCAGTTCGCTCGACACCCCTTATAGGATCCGCGGAACAAATCTGCGAGCATCCCAAGTGATTGATCCTCGCTGGCCGCGAATCAGAATTCTCCTCGCACAAAATCGCTCCGCATACTACACCTCCAACGATTCGAGAGCGGCTGAGAGTGGCATCATGACGAGATGATCTGCTCATGCTGCCAGCTTTTACAGAGCAGGCAGTATTGTGCAAAATGCCTGAACGAAGGGTGAGTGGGAGGAGAATACTATCAGTACTGACCTCAGCGTCGCGACTCACCAGTCCCTCTCGCGCAGTCTATCGATACAATGCACCGCGGCGGTGAAACGCGCTCAGACGATGGCGGATGATGTCGGCACTTGGCGACGCCTTCGTGCTGAGATTGCGGCCAGCGAAAAGAAATGTGATGCGCTCCGTTTAGAGATAGCTGTCCGCGAGTCACAGTTGCGGACAGTCCCCCAAGTCAATCCTTCTCGACGAGCCAAATTGATCTCCAAACCCGACACTCTCGCCACTGATCTAACCGAGGTGGTTCATCGCCAAAGTGACATCGACAACCGGATTATCCACGCTCGTGGTGTACTGGTGCGAGAGGCGATTGCAGTGTTTGGGGTTCAAGAGGACGAGATAGCACGGCTTAAACTTCCTCCGCCCGGTCATTTCCGACGTGAGTGTCCGGGTTTGGAACTCCTTGCCTGCTGACGCTGGCAGAACACTCATCCGCCACTCTCAATGCCGCCCTCTCGCACACAGTCCACCTCCTCTCCCTTCTCACCTCCTATCTCTCCCTTACCCTGCCATATATCCCGACATACCCCACACTCCCTCACGTTGGACGGCCTTCCCTTCGGGCCAATACGCCGCTCGTTGCGACTACAAAGTTCCGCGACAAACACATCCTCTGGATGTCCTCCAAAACGACTCCATCGAAACTCATACAATTCCTCACTTCATACGCCTTGCTCTGCCATTCGGTTGCGTATCTCGCCTGGACTCAAGGCGTCGAGGGTATAGGTATTCAGGACGTTGAGGTGAAGACTCCGGCAACATCGCTGCTCGCCCTCCTTTTCGCCACAGCTCGGTCTTCAAGGTTGGGAATACGCTCGCACGAATCAGGCTCGCTAAATCACCTCGGTTTCGGTCTCGACGTATCAAATGTCGTCAGTGCCGTCCTTGACGCGGATGGCTCGTGGGAGGAGAGCGAGTGGGATATGGTCGAACGATAGCCAAGGGCCTTGAGGCGCTTCGAGAATCACATCTGGCCGGTCCGTGATCGACGGTGAGGGGCAGGTGTGGCATGTTACGAGCTCATGACATGTTACATACTATACATTCTCCATACTATATATACTGGTTTCTCATATAACGGCATAGTCCCGCAGTGGACTGCGTCCCGCAATTGACAGGATTCCTTCACTCGGTGAAGAAGTACATCGCGGCGTATTGCACACTCAGGGTCGCTCCCTCGGTCGAGCACTGTTGATTAGCGCGTTACAGGTCTTTTGCCGCTCACCGAAGCTGGAGGCTGCCCCTTGACCGTATCGAGCCTGAATACGCTTTTCGAAAGATTCCCGTGTCCAGGGACTGCGGTGAGCTGAAGCCAATCAATGTCGTCGGTGCTGTCGGGCGCTTTGACGCTCGCGGTTTTTGACGTGACAACCTTGTCTAATTCGCCGACGAATTCGGGTGAGATGGCTCCTGCTGTGGTGGAGCCAGGTGTGTCGCTTTCATCAGGACGTTCTTAAGGAGGAGCACTCACATGAAAAGGTGATAGATCGTCACGGGTAGACCATAAGTATCAGGATACGGAAGCGAAGAGTAGGCAATCTCCGGGAGGACCTTGGGGACCTCGCTCGGTGCAATAAAGTCGTCGACGGCATCAAACAGGCACGAAACATCATAAAGGCTAAGAATATGAGCTCTGTGACAGTACCTTGACTCACTTGGCCAATGTCCCGCCGTCACATAAGCCCCATTGGTACAGGTATAGTTCTGAATCCCGCGACCGACGGTGACGAGTGAAGTAGTCTGACCGTTTGGCACCGAGAGACCCATCGGAACCGGGACGAGAATCCCGGATGTTGGACAACCCTGAAATTTGGAAAGGTCGAACTTATGGGAAAGATGAGAGTAGCTGGATCTCTCGATGAAAGGCAAAGCCAAAGAAGTGGGAATCACGGGAAGCAGCAGCAAAAGATTGAAAAACATGATGATTGCTCAAACTTTCGGTATAGGACTGTGACCAGAAGATTTGTTGAATTAATTCTAGCGGGACTTCTGTTAATCCGTAGAAGCCTCGGCTATCCGGCCATCTTGTTCTAGAGCGCAATCTCGCCGAAGGGGGGGTTTCAAGTCATCAGGGTTCTATTCCTTCCCTGGAAGGTCTGTCCCTGAAAATCAGCTTCAAGCCAGATCCGATTTACGAGTAGTCTGCCGCTTCCACCACCATACACGGCGTTCATGTATCTACTGAGCTCACGCAGCAGAGAGACCGATGATGCCGATCAAGCGAGGTTCTGACACTTTCTTGGTGACCATCAAGGATTGTTTGGATCAGTCATTCGACCCTGTTCGCCTCGTGGCGAGTTCTCATCAAAGTTTCATCAGTCTTGCTTTTGACTTTTCTCGCAAACTCTCTCACTTTTTGTATCAATCGAATCATGGATCCACAGCCCGGTCCAAGCCCTCCACCTTCTCCACCGGCTTTCAATCCTCCTTCGCTGCCTCCTCGCCCTACTATCGCTCGTAAACCTGTCCCCTCCCTATCTGAACGTCCGTCTCCCCCACCACTCCCACCACGGCCTCCAAAGGACGATGCGAAGATTGCAGATATCGATGAGAAGCAACATCGCACCACTCCACGCTCAAGGCGCTGCTATCCCGCGACTCGGCAAGGTCGGCTTTGCCTGTGGAGTTTACTTTCCTCTCTCGTTGTCGTGATAGCAGTCGTCATCGCTGTCCTCGCCACCGTCCTGCCACATCGAACCTCCTTTCCGGACAACGGTGGACATCCCCTCGATGTAGCACATGGTGGAGTGAGCATCGGCAAACCGGGCGACATCGTGAAGCTAGGTGCAAACTCCACAGATCACTTTGTCCTCACGACCAACCGCTCATCTGTGGTCACCCGGCTCGATCCTATTGTCAACCCCAATGCCCTTGGATCCCACCTTCATCGGTTTCATGGATCTTCTTATATCACACCGAATCTCACGAAGGCCAGCGACATGCAGAAGCTGGCCGACTGCTCGACCACCGTTGTGCAGGACGACAAGTCGTCATATTGGGTGGCGCAGTTATACTACCGCTACCCTAACGGGACTCTTGTTGCCGTCCACGTCTATTACACCTCGCTATACTATTTCATGAAAGCGCCAATCGGTGTACCTATCTATCCCTTCCCAGACAATTACAACATCGTCGCCGGTGATCCCTACCGCCGTACGGTCAATGATTCGGATCCGTGAGTAACGCCTTGCCCACAACGCTGATTCAAGAAATCACGCTGCACTCTGGTACAGATGTTACCGCGGTGAGAGCAACGACCTTCGTACAGACGGCTTTCCGGACAGTCAATGTAAAGATGGCCTCGTCCAAGGCATCTTCTTGTGAGTCGAAAGCGAAATCTAGCTGATGCCAGTCCGAGCTGCTGGGACGGTATCTATGCGGACGACGGAAACTATACTGGACATGTCTGTGAGTGCAGTGAGTATTGTCCCAGCTGATGCCAGCCTATCCGGCGGATGGTCCGAACGGCTATTGCTGTCCACAAAGTGAGAATCTACTCGTCCTTGCTGACCTCAGCCTTCCCGAACAAGTTCATAGCGGTGCAATTCGAAACGACGTTCGCCACTGGTGACTACCCCTTCAATGGTTCCGGTAACATCACCTGGGTCCTAAGTAATGGCGACACGACTGGAGTGAGTGATCCTCCCGTCCCCGCTGACAGCAGTACGCGATCCATGCGGACTTTATGAACGGCTGGAAAGCGGAAACTCTTCAATCGGCCATCGACAATTGCCGCTACATGAACGCCACGGATATCGCTCAGGGTGAGAATACTTGTCCGCTGTCATCGCTCATGAGGCAGCACCCACCGATCCTCAGAACTGTCCTCCACTCAACAAGTCGATCGATTGGCCAATGACGTACAGCTGTCTCGCGCAAACGCCTATTGTCAACGAGACCGTCGGCGAGAGTATCCCAATCGCCAATCTGCCCGGCTGCAACGCGATCTGGTCAGGTACAGGTCCGAAACCGCCTTGCCCCGCTGACGCTGTGGAAGGAGGAATCCTTGAGCTTGTCGAGCCCACGGTCTGGTACCGCGACGAGCCATATGTGAACTGATTGGATTTCCTATGCATACTAGATCATGCCCTCGTAGCAGCTCGTGCAGAAAGCCCTTCCTTCTTTCGGAAAGAAGAGGTTGTTTGCGAACTCGTTGCCACAATTCTTCCATCAGCTCCGCTCGTCGTATTCACTCACTGCACAAATGAAGCATTCCTTATGCCATCTCGCCCCCATCGCATTGACCGCAACATCCGGGATCGGCTTCGAGCACGTCTTGCACTTCGGCTTGTGGAGCCGCAGATGACATCGCTCGCAATAAGGATGACCTTTGTGAATGACAAACGCGTTGGTCTCATCGTCATCTCCCCTCGTCCCCTCCGTTCCGGGTGCCGAGGATTTTGAGGGATCCAAGAACGGGTCTCCGCATTCCGAGCAAAAGAAATGCAGCTCGTGATAGTATCTTTGGCCGAGCACCTCGTCTTCAAGGGTGACGAAGCGGGGGTCCACGATGGGGGTCTGACAGTGATGACACCTGTATGCGAAACGCTGTACATCAGCGCAGTCACTCATCGATCCACTCACATCATGGTAATCAAGATGGCAATAAGCGCGTCCCTCGTACTCGTAGCTCGAGACATGCTCAAGCAGATCCCGACATGCATCGCACTTGAAGCATTGCGGATGCCACCTTTGACGCATGGCATTGACGATGCGACCGATGATCGGCTGTCCACAACCTGAGCAGACGATAGCACCTACAGGTTGGATTCGCGAAGGAGCTAAAGTCGAAGGTTCGCCGGGTAGTGCGATGCTCGGCATCGGGTTGCGGATCTCCCTCCCGGCATGCTCGGATGATACCGCAATGACAGGAAGCTCGGTAAAGGCAATCGCAGGTGATGAAGCTCGGTCGGGCGGGACGATGCGAACAGACGGGCCATCCTCCCCCGGTGATACATCCTGAAGCGCGTCCGAGTCTGGAGAGCGGATTGCGGGAAGAGGGACAGATCCACGTGCCTCCGGCTCGACGATGCTGACGGTTGACCGAGATGAGATATGAGACTCCGCAGGACTTGGCGAAAGCTCTATACTTCTCATCCCGTCCGCCAATCCGTCCTCGCTGCTCTCCTCGCTCACGACCGACGGCTGCTTCCTCCGAAACCCCGCACTGGCTACAGTCATCGGAATCCCTCTATCGAGACTCTTTGAGCTATTGACACCGACCGGAGTCTTTGGCAGCGGTCTCCTCCCTGAAGAGCTGAAACCCATCCGATCTAGCGATTTGATTGATGAGAGGGTGTCGGATCGCTCGATGGTCGCCTGGACAGGGGAATAGACAGGACTGTTTTGCGGAAAAGTCATCGTCAGAGGAGAAGGTATCCGAATAGAGGGCAGCATTGACAAGGGAGTAGGAGCGGAAGGAAGCGGAAGAGGCCGGTTGTTAGTCGGGATTGGCGGAAGTGTGACGGACCGAGTTGCGGTTTGAGATGTCGATAGGTTTGCCTGGGGAATTCGTGGGACGTTGTGCTGAAGCAAGGGTAGTTGAGGAGAATGCGGGATGGTGGACGCGCGATAAGCCTCACTAGGTCCAAGATTCGACGCCGAGTCCGCCCTCAACGCCATATCTTTTGCCCGCTTCCTCTCCTGGAACGTCCGGAAGACGGGAGGCTCGTATGCGACTCTGGGTGTTGGCGGCGGAATGGCTTCGACCGCTGGCTTCGGTGGTGGCATTGCGTGGTGGTAGGCCGAGTGTTGAGAGTGAGGATAGGTATGATTAGAAGGTCCCGCTGGGTGATAGACTCCATCATCGGAGCTCATTCCGGCCTGAATTCCTGGATGATGCGTTTGCGAATGAGGGCGATCGCCTGATGGACGGTAGAGACTGTGCGAGTAAGCGTTTGGCTGAGGGAGACTCCGGTCGTGGCCATTCTCTGCGGGATAGGGCGTAGCTGGAGCATACGAAGCTGAGGTCACAGTAAGTCTTTGGCGGAATTGACCTCACTCACGATATGTAGGGTTCGCCATGGCGGCCGACTCCTCTTGAGGTAGCTCAGTCCGCGAAAAGGTATGCTTTTTGGTTGGATGCGAGCAAAGTATGTGGCAATCAATGGGTCGGTCGCAGGTCGCAGACAATGCATAAAGATGGGAAGTTGAATGATTTGTCGAAACACACGCGTGTCTGAAAACATGAAACACGCCTCCCTGACTCCCGCTTTCATGAATCGTTCATAGAAATCTGTCACGTTATTCTCCATCCCAAAAGCCTTCATGGCTGTCCCTTTGATCGCATCTCCTTATGTTTAGTGACCTTGGCGAACCCGTTCTCAGGACTGATCTCGAACTCCGTATAACTACTCCTCGTTGGCTTCCGTCTGTAATCACGGTTAAACAACACCTACGAGGGGATACGCTGAGTCATGGTTTCTGGGTCGAGCTCGGGATAGGTGGCGATGATTAACTCTGTCAGCTTCTGGTAGAGTACCTCATATCCAGCAGAAGAGAGATGTAGGCCATCCCTAAGCCAAATTAGAATGGCCATACCGAAGCCCACTCACGTGAAAAACCGTTCAAGCTGATCATCCGCTTCCCCTCCCGCTGCCTCGATGATCGAGCTGTGCATATCCACCACCGGCAAACGCTCCTCTTTGGCGACGTCGTAGCAAGCGATTGCATACTTTTCGGTCACTTCCTTCCTACGTGACGCCCGCATGTTTTCGGCCGATTGACCCTGTTCCCTTAGCTGAGCCTTCAAGTGCTCGTTGAAAAGGGTCTCGATGATCGGAGGCGGTGTGATCATGATGATCTTGGTATCGGGAGAAAAATATGGTGATGTGGGAGATCGGACGAAGGAAACCAGTGTGGAGAGATTCGTCTTGTATTTTTCGAGAGGGACGTGCTGCGACTCGCCGGGCAGCACCGAGTCATTAGCCCCTGGACATCAGCTACGATCTCGACTTTTGGCTCACCGAACCACATGGTGAGGAGCCTAACATTCTGGGCACGACCCTTCATCCGAGCGACGGTGGTCGCAAAGATCTGGTCGAAGACGGGGATAGCCCTGCCGGTATCAGCTTGACGCGACCGATGTAGATGCACCATTCGGTATTGTAGCCTGAGGGATGATCAGTAATGATCACACTCCTCACTCACCTCCGAATCCTCGGTTCACCACATCGAGCTTTCGGTTGTAAAACTCGGACATGCGCTGAGCGAAGGCGGCGGCAGCCCATGACTCGGTGAGTGAGTCGCCCTGCCATACGTCAGCAGGAAGCAGCGCACCTGACCGATTCTGACAAACAAAGAGGAGAACAGCATCCGTATAGCCAGATGATGCCATGGCGGATATCCTACTAAGGATGTTCGAACTCGACAGGAAACGCTGGATAGAGAAAGTCTGGAAAGAGACGGTAAGCGACGGCATACAGGCCGAGAATGGGCCGCCGGCATCAAATCTTAATCTCCTTTCCACTCATCTTCCTTTGGATTGAAAAAACAGATATCAGACGACTTCATCTTTGTACTTCAAGCAGGAGCTCACACACCAGCCATGTCTTCTCTCGACCCTCGACCATCCGCTTCAAACTCGCATCTTCCTCCCATCAAACGTATCCTCTCACCCGCTCACCTAGCTGCTTTCGGGCGTTCAAACACCCATACCCAAATCATCGGATTCATCAGTACATTGAACGAGCGAATCTTGGGGAAGAAGATCAGTGAAGCTGGTGAAGGATCAGACGTGAGCTGGCTAAAGGTTAGCCGGCAACTGATCTTCGCAGCGTACGCGGGTACTAGTGGGGATCCTTGACTCGATATTAGATATCGCCAAGGCAACTCCACCTGTCGACAACAAGCTCTCCCGTTTCGGCAATCCCGCATTCAAGATATTCTACGACAGAATTGCTGAGGTAAGCGAGCCTGATGTTTCTAAGAGCCTGAGGTTTCTAACAGCTCACTGCTGATGCTCTGACGAGGCTTCCTCGTCCTTTCACAAGCGGATTCCTGGTCTCCATCACGAGGTGATACCCGAGATCGAGGTGTATTTCAGAGAGTCATGGGGGAACAAGCAGCGGGTCGATTATGGGAGTGGTATGGAGCTCAACTTCCTATGCTGGTTGTACGTTCTCTTCACACCAGACAGGCCATGCTGATGGAGCGTAGATTGTGCTTGACCAAGCTCGGCGTGGTGATGGAAGACGACTTTGCTTTCCTTGTTCTGGGTGTGTTCTGGCGGTGAGTTCGCAAGACCCGAGCTCTAGTTGAAGTCAGGTACATCGAGGTGATGCGGTACCTTCAATCAACATACTGGCTCGAACCCGCCGGATCACACGGTGTTTGGGGGCTCGATGACTACCAATTCCTCCCCTTTCTCTTCGGCAGCGGACAATTACGAGGTAGGTCCTCCTCCATGTGTTTCGCTGACGCCCAGACCACAAACACCTCACGCCAAAATGTATTCATGATACCGAAGTCCTCGAAGCGTTCTCGAAAGACTACATGTACCTTTCCTGCATCTCGTTCATCAACTCGATCAAGACCGCCTCACTCCGGTGGCACAGCCCGATGCTGGACGACATCTCTGCGGTCAAGACATGGACGAAGGTGAACGGCGGGATGAAGAAGATGTACGACGCGGAGGTATTGGGAAAGCTGCCGGTCATGCAGCATGCCTTCTTTGGAAGTATATTGCCGTTTCCGCGACCAGAGGAAGATCCGGAGCTGGCGAAGGCGGTCGAGGAGGAGGGTGAAATGCAGGTGGATGGTCATGGGCATGTACGCGACGAGGGCGAGAAGGGGTGGGCGATGGACTGCTGTGGCATACCAGGTGAGTGGCGCTGTCAGGTCAACTACTGACAAGAAGTGCCGTCTGCATTCGCTCAAGCGCAAGCGGAGAGGGGAGCATCGACCATGCCGGTTGCCGCAAGATCGGGAATCAAGCCTATACCGTTTGATTGATAGCTACATGCCAATGCTCACAAAAACACCTCGGCCGTGTAAGATACAGTGAGGCCTCTAATCCCCGTTTTTGTGGCACGCCGAGAGTTTTCGGAGCGCGACCCAGGACCTGCACGAAACGACTTGACGACTGTCGATGATGTGCATCACAAAGGCCGTCATGCCACATCACACCCTCGCTGCCCGACGCTTCGCTCTCTTCGCCATGCTTTTCTCTCTGTCCTGAATCGCTTTCTGCACATCCTTAGGCTGGACTATCCCTCGAGTCGAGGTGTCGACGAATCGATACAGCGTGCTCTTCTCCGATGAGGCGTCGACGCTCTTTGAGGGCAGAGATGCTGCTGAGGGCCTGTGGCTGATCGCGTCGGCCGGTTTCAGGACCTCAGTCAATGGTGTCGGGAAGGCCTCTTCGGCCGCGGGCATTTCCTTGACCGCCACGTTTCCCTCGGCTTTGGTCTGACTATTCCGAGCAGCTTTCCCAGCCGCTTCTTTTGCCTGCTCCCTTGCCGTCTCCATGGCCGCGGTCGCCTTCAGAACCGCATCCTCGCCTCTCCATTCCCATGCGGACCTTTCGATCCCCTTGGTGTTGCCCTGCTTTACGCGATTGCCAAAAGCGCCTCCCAGACCCACTCCCGACTCCCATCGTTGTTCCTCCTCTTTCTCCGCACTCGTGCTGGGATGAGACCGTCGGGTCTGAGCGGCTTCGCGTTGAATCCTCTCGCTATATTGCCTCGTACGTGGATCGACGGTGGTCTGCACAGCAAGGAGCGGCTCCATACCCTCAAGAAAGGCTTGCTGAAGCGGTAGCGACTGAGGAGTGTCAGCGGAAGACCAAGACTCGACGGTACGAGCGAGACAGCGGGAGAACAAAGAAGGGTCAGAAAGCCATGCATTGACAGAGTTTGAAACCATGGGGGTGTCTTCAAGACTAATCGTTGTGCATCATCACGTAGAGAGATGGGAGAGGCGGGACAGGGGAGAACGGGGTAGTGGAGAAAGGGCTCACCTGGTAATCGGTCATTCGGGATCGCGATCGAGGCAGACAGGGAACACATAAATCAGCTCTGCTCCTCTAGCAAATGATAGTAGAGGAGGGAATAAAACGACTTCAGAAAGTGAAGAAAATGAGCGTAACCATGTAGGAGTCTTCAGAACGAAGGTTAATGTCATGTTTGTCTCATCCGAAAACAGCCAATGGCCCTTGAGAAAGACGGGAGATACCAAGGTCAAGCAGTAAACGACTGACCTGACGCTTCATCTCCGCTTCGACCTCTTTGAGCTTTCTTACGGCCTCAATCCTCGCTTTGCTCACGCTATAATCGTTCGCCAGAGCGCCGACGGTCTTCTGCCCCGCGGTGAGATCTCGGTACAGCTTATCTTGCATGTCATTCGACAATGGCGGAGGCGGTCGGAAAGTCGGGTTTGCGGGGAACGGCTAGTCCTCTTTCAGTCTCACACCAACCGTTCGAGCCGATGGGCTCACCACACCCCCGCCTAGCCACTTTGCCCGATCCCCCTTGGTGTGATACGCATATGGGTTGCCAAATAACCGCTTCCATTGCGCAAACCCCCTCCCACTTGCCCAGAGCTTCTTCTCTCGCAAAGCCAAGGCTCTAGCATCTCGATCCATCTCTTCTTCTCGAGGAGCGGGAGGAGTATCTGTATCAAGTGGGAAGGGGAGAGGTGGATCTTGAGCGGAGTCGTCGGCGGTAGAAGGTGGGGTCGCATAGCCCCGAGAACGGAAATGGCGGCTCAATCTGATGATATGGGAGTAGGGAAGGTGGGAGGGACCGGCGATGGAAGGCATGGCGGACATGATGAAGAGTGTGGAGAGATCTAACCAGGTCTAGATTCTGATCAACGAAATTTGGGCCTAGGGTGATCTCGATAGGCTCGCTAGGGGGAGGATCCCGTAGGCTCGTCCTCTGAATTCGACCCTTCTTTCTGAAATCTCAACCACCATAATCTCCTCACTTCTTCACATCTCCACCACAAGATTGAGACGAGCACCCGCCCGGATTCATACCCAAAGCCATTTTCCTGGTCCGACCCGATCGACTGCCCGCTCCTTTTTGCTACGTGACGAGCTGATCATTACCGCAATACCGTCTACCTTCGTCAACATCGCGAGTCGTCAGGTTCTCATTCTTCAATCATCGCCCTCACTCTCGGCGAGACCCACACATTGACTCATCTCCATGTCCCACCGATTTACCGCCCCTCACCGCCTCTGCTCCCACCTCCAAAACGTCTCCCGAGGAGCCGTCGCCCGTACCAGTATCCCCTACACCGAAGCCTCCCTCGCCATCACCTCAATCCTCCTCCGACACGGTCTCATCTCATCCCTCACTCTCGGATCCCCCAACGAGGCCAGACCATCCATATTCCCTTCCCTCGCTGTCGCAGATCGGCGGATATGGGTGGCACTGAAGTACCGAAATGGATTACCGGTATTGCGGAATATGAATGTGGTCAGTAAAGGGAGTTTCCGGGTCGATGTGGATCATGGGGAGCTGGGACGGATATTGACGGGAAAGAGGGCGAGGAATGTCGCCGGGATATCGATGGGGGAGATCTTGGTCGTGAGGACACCGCCAGATCCAAAGAAGCGGAGAACGGGCAGGGACATTTTCATGGATGGATGGGAAGCCTGGCGGACGGGTCTGGGTGGGGAGCTGTTGTTACGGGTGTCATGAGGTAGCATCGTCGAGATGCGAAGCTAACGCATGATTCGCTCAAGCTGCATGAGGAGGACATGGATATCTACAATCAGGAATAAGTGTGCGGGGAATATCTACAACGTCAGGGTGTGATGCGGAGGACTGAACTATGCTGACGACCTGAAGATACGGGAAGACGACAAACAAAACCCTGGACAAAGTGGTATACCTCAAGACTCCTTCCCCAAAAAGTACCTAACTCTCACCTTTGCCTCGGCCTCGCGAACCATGCCGGCCCGTACTCGTCGAGCTGGTTCAGCCTGACGACATGACGAGTAGCGCTTTCCTTGGCAGAGAGATATTCTCCCATATTCTCAGCCTTCTTGCACGTGTCTGAGGACTGTCAACCATGATTCGCCGCTCAGATCACGCAGACGCACTCCTAAGATTCACGGCAAACCACAGGCCGAGTACAGTCTGCCCTATTCCGTCCTCGCGATCCTTTCCACCAAGTAGCATCGAGATGTCCCGCCCGGTCTCGAGTTGGCGCAACATCCGCTCGCGGGTGCCAAAGTGATGGGTGCTCGTCGTGAATGCGAAGATAAGGATCCGAAGGAGATTGTTATTCGAGCGTTGGCTTTCTTCGTATGCTGCTGAGAGCTTTTTTCTGTCATCAAATCAGCCAAGAACCTGCGAGATTGAATCGATCACTGACTTCGATGCCACCATTTCGACCTCTGTCAAGCTTCCCAGCAGGTAGCCAGTTGCGATTAACCCGGCGTTCGAGCTCGCTCGACACCGCTCCGCTACCGACTGCACCTCTTCCCGCCGAGCGTTGTCCCCGAGCACGTTGCCGAGCTTCCCCTCGACGGCGAGTAAGCAGATGTCGACAATCAGCCCGAGCTCGCTGCCAGGCTTGATGAGAGTTCGGCATGCATGATAGCACGTGACCGCTGGTGTGGTCCGGCCGAGAAGATGGGCAAATTGCGCGTACAGTAGGCAAAGATGGGGAGCGAATGTCTGCCACAGAGCGTGCGATCGAAGATAGATCTCGACGTCCTTGAGCAGCTGGAGGCGTTAGTCAGCGGGAAAGCGGAATCAAGAAAGGGAAAGCTTGATATACGCTCTGCGCCGCCTCGAAATCACTGCGATACAGCAGCGCGGTGATCTCCTCCATCATGACCTCGGCCCGTATGGTCGCTACTCGCGAGCGCATGGCGATGCAGTCCGCGAGCCCATGGCAAGAGGAGACTGAATGTCCGTCAAGATTAGACAGATTCACCACGCCCGCTCAACCTACAGTCTGAATCCCACATGTCATCCGCTCTAGCCATAGATTGATATTCCTGCATCGCCCTGGCATGGACGAGGCTTCTACAGGTGGAGTTGGTGCCCATGAAGTCCCGCCTCGAGACGAGCGTGGCGAGGAAGGTAAGAAGATAGGTGACGTTGGGCGGAGTGACCTGGACGAGTAGGCGTTGGCCGTTGGCCGTCGTGCTGGGGCCAGGAAGTTGAATCTTTGCCTTTGATGAGAACAGCGAGCGAACGAGAAAACCCATTCACCTCTATAGCACCGCCCTTGGCCCTCACCTCACTAAATACGCCTCTGTCCGACGTATCATCCATTAGGAGATACAGCTTCTTCAGTGTGACCTTGACAAGCGTATCGTTGCCGACCCGTCCTTCCCAAAGACAGCGTAAGAGCAAGTAGTGAAGGATGAAGTGTGCGTCCCATGTTGACGTGATAGTGGCAGGCATTGCTCCTTCGTCGTAGTTTATCGAGGTGGCGAGATCATCTAGCGCTGATAAAATGAGGTCCCATTGCCGATGCTTGAAAAGGAGACGGAGGCGTATTAGCAGTGTGAGCTGGAAGATTGGGCGATGACCATGATGTCGAGCTGTCAGCTAGAGGTGGGAGATGTCAGTACGACGTCGGTATAAGAGATTGAATTGCTCACTTGAAGCTGATCCAGAATGCCGGAGCTCTGCGAGAATGCCGACGCATTCTCAAACTCCAGGAGCAGGAGGTAGAGGGAATACCGATGTGCAGTATGGAGACTGGCAGTTTTGAGCTCGGGAGGTGAAAGAATCGAGGCGGAGACGTACTTGTTTGGTGCCTCGAGAGCCTGACGGACAAGACGCTTTGCAAGGTTGCCTTTTTCCTGAGCACAATCAGCAGGGCTTCTTAAATCGGTTCAACAGCACACCTCCATAAATGCGAGCCTAGCATTCAGTAGCTCCAGTTGCTGACTCATGAGCTGAAGGTATGGATGCCGCCTGCCGATCGACAACTGCGTCAGCTGTCAGCAATTATCTCCTTCCAAGTTTCTCGACATACCCCGCTGGCCACGGCATACTGGACGTCGCCCATCAATCTCTCGACGTCCACCTTGTCCTCGACCTGGATCTCATTCCCCTTTAGAGGAGCGGTGGGACGGAACACTGCCAGCAGCTTCACTCCCACCACGCCGAACTCCAGGGTAAATGCTACCCTCTCCTTGTCCGAGAGCTCGTTCGAAGCCAAGGCGATCCGGAGGAGGTCGAGAGCGAGTAGCAGGAGGCCAAGCGCCTTGTCGTGAGCTCGAGCATCGTGAATGAAGAGAGGGATTTGACCGGTTGAAGCGATAGGAGGATAACCGGCATCTGCCTCACAAAGGACCGAGGAAGGGATGAAGGCCTGTTGAAGATGCCGCTGCGAGGAATGATGAGCGGATAGGGCGAGCTGGTACAATAGCGGAATGGCTGGTAGAGGGGTTATGGATGACACCGGCGGTGTACAAGAAGTTGAGGAGGAAGGACATTCTAGACGTTTGCGCTTGATATTGCCACTGAGGCTCGCGTATGATTTCGCGCTCTCCTTCAAAACATTCTGGTCCCCCTCGAAAGGATCCAAGATATCCGGCGGACGCTTACGCGCCATCGATTCGGTGGACATCGAAGGATCGACAAGACATGGGTGTGTAAGTCCAGAAGTTTGGCTATGAGGTCGAGAAGAAGTAAGCGAGAAAGGGAGAACGTGCGAGGAAAGGAAAGGAAGGAGGAGACAGGGAGTAGGATGATGCCACGTGGTCCGGAAATGAGATTTTCTCCTCTCCAAACCACCTTCTGCGTCTGAATCATCCAAACATCTGATCGACAATAATGATACCGACCTAGAGGCACTTCAGGCGGTAAAAGGACAATCAAATTGGTTCCCACGCCTCGTCAGATTGACCTTCCAAAAGCTCGATTCGCCTTTCCGCCACTCGACTTTCTGCATTCCTTTCACCAAACGATGCAGCCCGCTGCAGCTGTCATATGACCTCATTCCAAAAATTCCGTCCCTACTCCTCACCAACCGTTCAACATGGAGCGAACAGCCATAGTCGAGCGCAAAACGAGCGAGACTCAGATCACCTGCTTTTTGTCGCTTGACAATGAGCCGGGTGTCAAGTCGCAGGTGATTGAGGTCAATACCGGTATCGGCTTCTTGGACCATGTATATCTATACTCTTCTCCTCTATGCCGTCCATGCTGATGTAATGGCTACAGATGTTCACGGCCTTAGCGAAGCATGGCGGTATGTCCCTCACCTTGGACTGCAAGGGTGACCTACATATCGACGACCATCACTCCGCCGAGGACTGCGCGTTAGCTCTAGGAGAGGCATTCAAGAAGGCTTTGGGAGAGCGCAAGGGGATTAAGCGGTATGGATATGCCTATGCTCCACTTGATGAGGTGCTTCTATTCCCAATCATTTTCCATGATGGTACTGATGAGTGTGGATGATTAGGCATTAGCACGAGCGGTGATCGATATCTCCTCCCGGCCATTCTTCGTCTGCCACCTTCCCTTCACCCGGGAGAAGATCGGGGACCGTACGTCACTCTCCTCCTGCTATCTCCTCGCGATCAAACTGATGAGATCAGTCTCGACCGAGATGATCCCACACCTTCTGCAGTCCTTCGCTTTCTCAGCGGGAGTGACAATGCACGTCGACTTCATCCGAGGAGAAAACAATCATCACATGTGAGTCTGACTCCACCGGTTTGATATCACCAAAGCTGACGGAAGCGATTAGCGCCGAGTCTGCTTTCAAAGCGATCGCATTGGCTATACGGATGGCCATCACACGAACAGGCGGGGATGATGTGCCTAGCACAAAGGGGGTCTTAGCGATCTAGGCAATTCCCACATTCGATTCTGGGTACTGCATATATGACCATATCTTAGGGGTTTCGGGGGAGGTGCTTTGGTCAGGAAATCACGCCTGATGGTAGTCCGGCTACGGATACCCTTGATCTCGGGGTCTCTTGCATTCGAGCTCTCACTCAAGTCAACTCCTGTCTTCCTGATGATGGCAATTCCAGCTATTTCACGAAAAAGTCCCTGCATTCGATTCCGTCCATAGATCAAACCCAGTTTGAAGCGCAAACTATGAGCTTAACGCGTCACCTCATCTCTTCCTCCTCCGCCCCTTCCCCCTACTCCTCAACCGTATCCAGCTCCGCAGCCTCATCCTCCGTCAATTCCCGGAAGGGGGTACTCGACCGTTCCTGGAGGGACGACTGGCGCTCATGGCGCCGACCCCGAGTCACATCGTCTGTAGTGGTGGAGGATGGATTGGAGATTGCCTCGGGATTTCGAAGGGGAGGTGAAGGTTTCGAATAGTACCTTCCCGCCTGATTTTGTATCAAGTCAACGGGTGGGGAGTAGCAGGCGGTGGTGCGTACCTGGAGGAGCATGACGCCGGTGAGCATGACGGCGGTGATGACATTATCGTTGGCAAGATCCCGAACGGCCGTGACGAGCGCGGGATAGAACGCGTGATCCTGAACCTTCTCCGGCAGAGGCGAGGGGAAGAGCGAAAGTGCTATTCGCCCTCATGAACATCTTCCCTCCATCGCCAAACATTGGACGTACTCGGATAGACCTCGTAGATCTGATTGAACGCTATCGCGGCTAATAGCACTGCCCAACTTCAATGCTGGCGATGGAGACAAGGGGATGGACACACCGACACTCCCTCCATCAAACAACACCTCCCCTCCCCTCCCCAGCCAGTCCTTGACCAGTCTCCCTCCCGAACAGCCGATCGCCAAGAGTCCCATGGCGACGTACACCCATCCCAAGAATGCTGGAGCGGATGCGAGGAGGGAATAGTAGGTGATGGATTGGGAGAGAGCGTCGGATGTCAGAGGGGATCGCCAGAGGACGTTGTGATCGGCTATCCAGTGAGTGAAGGTGGTGCCTGTAGGTCGGAATAGTCAGCGGATGTTTCGCCTTCCGAGTGTGAATCGGGACGAGTAGTTTCATAACAGAGTAGCCGATAGTGCGATTGAGAAGGTTATGGAAGGAAGCGGGATAGGGTGGATGGACGGACCGAGGAGGAAGCAGGTTGAGATTGTGATCAGTGTTGTCCGCCAGACCATGTCGATGGACGAGGTATTGATCAGACCCGCTTGATGCATGGACCCCAATCATCTATGGGAAAATGTAAATCGTCGTTTATGGATGCCGGTAGATGGAGCGGAAGCAAATATTGGCTATCACCTTCAGCCAGCGCGTATAAACCCATCTACCCGCAACAAGTCACCTGTACCCGCTTCATAGTCCTATTATGGACTTCGAAAGGTACTCCCAATGCACTTGCAAGAGTCCATGATCCATCGCCATCATCCTTGAGCATAATGAGCTCCAGCGATGAGCTCGCCAAGGAGGTGGAGGCAGTCCTCGCGAGACGAGCGGTCGATCAAGGTACTCCTACCGATATCGACCTCTTCCCAGTCTACAACCTCCTCCTCAACTCATCGAAACATGCCTCCACATCGTCAGGGCCCTCGCGGTCGTCAAGAGGTCATTGGTACTGCTCGAAAGCGAGCTCAACGCTGCACCGAGAGGCTGCAACCTATCTCATCATCCTGTTCGCATTCCGTCGAGAGGGGATGTCCGCGACATGGGTGACTGCGCTGGAAGGTGTTCTGATGGGATGTGATGACTGTGCGAGGGCCTTTGGTTCTGCGAGGAGGACGTTTGGCGCGAGGTAAGTCAAAGCTGCCATACGAGCAGAGTGAACTGATAAAGCGTCTTTGTTAGGTATCTCTCCAACCGGCCATTGGCAACAAGGAATAGCTTCTTTGGCGCCGTTGACAAATGGCAGGCGGGATTCATCCTCTCAGAAAACGCCAAGTCGTCAGAACCTGCTTACGGCTCGAACAGCCAAAGCAATGACCTGGTCTCATTGCCTTCGTCCATCCTCCAGCTCTTTCTCGCAGAGCCGTCACTCCTCGACATCCCGGAGTTGTCCGCATTCCTTGATTCCACCACCTCAGCATCGGCGTCACGCCCGCCGCAATCACATATCACCACTCATGGTCTCACGCCAATCCTCATCCGGCTGCTCTCTTCGCCTGACAATGCTCGGCGAAATTGGGCACTTGCTCAGCTACCAGCTGCCGCTTGGAGACCACTCTCCTTCCAGGAATGGCGAGACAATGGAATAGGTGATGAGTTGCGGCGGCTCTACGAGGGCGACCTGGAAGTGGAGCCAGAAGCGCGATGGGAAGCGATCAAGGCCATTCTCAAGAGCAACAGCCTAAGCCGGGAGGCTGTACAGGACGGTCTACTCGGCGCGGCCAGTCGAAGGGATCAGAGTCAGAGGTCGGATTGGGGTGTAATGGTGACACTGAGCGGATTGTTGGGCAGCGAGACAGACTGTGAGCTGATAATCTGATACAGAATCTGATCTCCTGTTGCAGATTTTAAAGACATCCTCGAATGCTTCGCCTTGCTACTTGAGCTCTCACCCACACGCCACATCTGGGCTTTCGACTCCTCGCCCGAGCTCCCTCACACGCTCTTCGCTGAGATCAAGAACAATCCCTCCTTCCATCATCTCCTCGCTGACCGATGTATCTCGAAATCGTCCACTATACCTATATCCCCCCCTGCAGACGAGCCGAGTTGCGAACGGAAGGGCAAGCGGAAGGTCGATGATAGAGACACCCCATTGTCATGGATCACCCCGTTTCTGATGTCCTTGGCGGAGACCGGTGATGTGGAGCAGAACGCGCTTAGCTCTGAAGCGAAGGAAACAGGATTTGCCGAAGCTCTCGCTCAGGCGACAAGTTTCTGTTTTCAAGACATGCAGCATGGTCGATTTGCTGCAGAGTTGAGGGCTGCCGCGGCTCAAGCAGGGACGGAAGTGAGTTGAAACCTCGTTTGGGATAACATCGCTGATCCTGCTGTAGGCGACATTCCAGCTGCAACAACGCCTCGAAGGGCGGCAGAGACCTGCGCAGTACAAAGCCATGTCCGACACCCTTGAGCTTCACGCAAAATTCATCAACGCTGCCGCCCTGAGCCTTCAGGAGCATCCGATGCCTGCTTGGTCGACCGCTCGCAATTCCTCAAGGTCACTCCTCGCCCAAGCTTTTCGAGCGGACGGGCATGAGATCATCCACGGCATGCTAGCCTTGGCTGCGATAGCTTTCGAAGAGAAGAAACGACATCAAAAAGCGAAGAAAGCGAAGGGCGACGTCCCGCCTCCAGTGCCCGTCGATCTTTCACATCTTCCTGTGATCCGGAAGGAGCTATGGGCCAGGACATACGACGCGGCATTGCCAGCGGACGTGGCTGGCGCGGCGATCCTCATGAATTCGATAGCACCGTTCGCACATATCGATAAGCTAGATAGGCACGAAGTCTGGGCATATGACGAGGTTGCCAAGGTTGTCAAGGAGGATGACTGGACCGCCTCGATCCGGGCGATAAACGTTGGCCTGGAAAACACCCGTCACTCGTTCGCTACAGCTTTGGAGTTGATTTCGCTGCAGTCCAACGAGGCCCTTATCCGAAGCCTTTGGCGACAGGAAGGGGTCGCCAAGTCCGCTATTATACTCCTGCTCTCGCCAGTCGAAGAGATACATGATCCCGTCATAAGCCTTGTTCAGCATTCTTTCGAGGACGTCGATGATCGAGGTGATTGCTTCCACGTCCTCCTCAAGAATCACCCAGACGTCGCAATTGAGGGTTTGACCGAATTCCTGCAGACCTTCATCGAGACCGCTCGCATCACCCCTGACTCATGCGGATTAGCCAAGTGGCTCGTTCGTTGTTTCACCGACGTTCTCGAAGCGCTTTGCGGGTCTACGGAGTCGTCCGAGCCACTCCTCCAGTATCAGGCATTCTTATCTTCACACTCGGATGGCCGACCAATGAATCGGAGAATCAGTGACCTCTGGCATCTCATGACGACGTCGCTTGCCGTCATCTTCAAGCGGACTCCGACATGGGCTACATTGTATGCCAGCGAGATCATGGTCGACTGGATGCGGGATGCCCTCATATTCGGTCGCCAGATGACTGAATACATCCGCGCGTTCGAAGCGGCCGCGCTCGGGCAAAGCGCCAGCAATGCGAACTTTAGCGAGATGATCGAGTCTCCGGCAAAGACAACATCGGTGGGTAAGATGCTCGTGCATAAGCTGGAAGTCGTGCTCGAGGATCTGGTCTCGTGGCTTCGGCTGACCGAGTGAGTTGCACGATCACTTTCTCTCCTCTACTGACGCAGATCAAGTCTCGAAACCCTGCATCAGACGTTCGAGCTGATCAAGACAGTACTTGGCCGGATCAACAAGTCAAACCCGGACCTATCGAAAGCACCGAAACTTGAGGCCACTTTATGCGAAATTGACAAGTTTTCGCGTCGGGCGGGGAAGAACTACCGTACAAGGCTATCCGACGATCTCTTGTCCGAGCTCGCGGACCTGCTCGTACCCTTCGACCTGGACCTCACCATCGACGATGAGGTGCGATATGTCAGAACGGTCGACCGGCCTTCCGCTAGCGTCACGCCCGATGTTGAGCCGACAGGGGGAAAAGTTGGGGCTCCTAGAGTGGACGACGTCAAACACTCAACGGCGAAGAACGCATTCGAGGAGATGATGAAGAAGGCATCGAGCAGTAAAGGGCCAGCTGCGTCCGCGGCACAAAGATCGAAGGCGGCAAAGCCTGCGAGTGGCTCCTCGAAGCAGGCATCGATCGACGTCGACGACTTTGATGACGATTTCTTGAGCACTATATCGAAATCTGATCTCGACATCATCGAGAAGCGGGCTCGACTCTCGACTGGTCTGCCTTCGGCTCCGCTCTCATCATTACCACAATCACAAAACACTTATCGGCCGCCTCAGCCATCGGGCAACATCAGCCTCAATGCCGTTCCGAAGCGCGTGGTGGCCAGGCGAGTTGGCGGAACCGGCTTTAAATCGGAGGTGATGAGGAATCTCCGATTTGAGCATCGTCAGCAGATCACTGAACGCAAGCGGACCGAGATTGGCGGCATCGCGCCGCGGCTGCCGGCTGCGTCCGCCCTTGGCACAGGACTAGGTGCATATCAGGGTGAGCGACGGAAGATCCAGCCTGTCGAGAGCTCGGGATCCAGCGCTTCTGATACATCCGCAGACGAGGAGAATCAGGGCATCTCAGCCTTGGTACGCCGACAAAAGTCCCCAAAGAACTTGGCGAGAATATTACCAGTCGAGCATCGGCGTCCCATCAAGATACTCGGAAGCTCAATCGCCGATGTTGTACGACAGCGCGAAGACCGTCGAGCCAGTCAGCATGCAATCAAGCACCGTCTTCGACCGGATCTCAACCCTCTGTACCGCTACGTTTTAGCCTGGAACCCTGATCATGCTGGGCCCATGGCTCCGCATCCCCAAAAACACGCAGCAGAACTCGCAGCCCTTAAACCAGTACCTACGACCTTTGCGAGCAGCAAGTATTACGAGCAGATCATGTTGCCCCTCTATCTTCAGGAGCTCTGGTCGCAATGCATCAAGCAGAAGCCAACCTCTCCGCCGCTCTCTGTGGAGATCTCGACCCGGACCTACGAGGACGATTTTCTCGACATCGAGCTCACTGTGCAAGGCAATGTTCCGTTTGATTTCTATGCCAATGAGTCAGATGTGGTAACACTTCGCAAGCCAGGCGCACGGCCAGTATTCGCGAAGGTCCAGGGCTTCCGGAAGAAGTTCAAAGAAACAGGTCTGAAGGTCCGCATAATGGTGGTGACCGACCAGAAGGAGTTGGCTGGGAAATCTAGGTGGCAGCTACAGAAGCATCTCTCGTTAGGGCAAAGAATCGTCACCCAGATTTTGCTGACAATGCGGGTAGATTGAGCACAGCTTTTCGAGAATTCGCCGCTCTCCGCGGTCTCCCATTTTACGAGCACGAGATGCTCGCGGACATCTTGGCGGCTCGCAGTGCTGTCATGCCGCGTATTTCGGAACAAGCTGTAGATAACGCCAAGAAGGCATTCGACGTCAACGAGCCACAAGCACGCGCGATTCTGGGTGCCATGGACGTGCGGGGCTTTGCGTTGATACAAGGGTAAGTATCGTGATCGTTCGCTCATGAGGAGCTGATTTGTCTCATACAGCCCACCCGGCACAGGGAAGACCAAGACGATCAGCGGGCTTGTGGGCAGGTTCATGTCGGACCGCTCTTCGAACATTCCCACCGCTGGTGAAAAGTCGAGCAAGGTCAAGCTGCTCGTTTGCGCGCCGTCCAATGCCGCTATTGATGAGGTCTGCAAGCGCTTGATGAATGGCGTCCCCAGCTCTAATGGCGGGCGGCACAATCCCATCATCGTTCGTATCGGTATCGACTCGTCCGTCAACATCGCTGTCAAAGACATATCACTCGACAGCCTAGTCGAAGCACGCGTGAATTCCGAGACCTCAGCCAAGAACGGGGGAGGCGGATATTACGCTCGCATTCAGGCTGAGCTGGACGACGTGAAACAGGCGATTCGGCTGAAGCAGGATGAGCTCAAGGATGTACAAGGACATGATGAGAAGCGGAAGACAGTGGAGAACGAGTATCACACATTGATCACCCGCCGCACGCAGCTCGGACAGCAGTCTTCCAAGGCTAAGGATGCCGCGCGTGACGCTACCCGTCATCTCGAGGGCGCCCGCCGTGCTGCCCGGGATGCGGTCTTGAACGAAGCCGACATCATATGTGCCACATTGTCCAGTGCAGGCCAGGATTCATTAGCACCGTACACTTTCGAGACAGTCATCATCGACGAAGCAGCTCAGGCGATCGAGATGAGTTGCTTGATCCCGCTCAAGTACGGATGCAAGCGGTGCATCATGGTTGGAGGTGAGCGTTCCCCTCAAACCGTGAACCAATCTGACAGATCTATTCAGACCCCAATCAGTTGCCACCGACGACCTTCAGTTGCGATGCAGAACGCCTGCACTACAACGAGAGTCTCTTCGTCCGAATCGCCAAGCAGAATCCGTCGAATGTACAGCTGCTCAGGTGAGTGTCTTTGCGAGAGATTGGAACTCTTGCTGAAGATTCTCAGCATCCAATACCGTATGCATCCAAACATCTCCGAGCTCCCTTCGAAAGTCTTCTACAACGGTCACCTCAAGGATGGTCCCGATATGGCGAGAAACACTGCGGCTCTCTGGCATGCTCGGAATGTCTATGGACCCTACCGCTTTTTCAATGTTGAGGGCATCGAGATGAAAGCCGGCACCTCGACCAAAAATCCGCAGGAAGCGCTCGTCGCGGTCGAGCTGTATCGCCGCCTCGAGGCGGACTTCGGCTCGAAGGTCAATCTCGCGCTCAGGATCGGGGTCATCACGATGTACAAGGAGCAGTTATGGGAGATGAAACGGAAATTCACGGACGCATTTGGACCTGTCATCCTGGAGAAGATCGAGTGAGTCGTATACGAACTCTCTGAATCTCCTGGCTGATGCCTGATCAAGGTTCAATACCGTAGACGGGTTTCAGGGTCAGGAAAAGGATATCATCATCCTCTCTTGCGTTCGATCAGGTCCGAATCTCCGTTCTATCGGTTTCCTCAAAGACGCTCGGCGTATGAATGTCGCTCTCACTCGTGCCAAAAGCTCTCTCTTCGTAATTGGCAATGGCCCGACGCTCGAGCGAAGTGACGAGAGGTGGAGGACCATCGTAGGCGATGCAAGGCAGCGAGGCTTTTTCGTCAACGTATATTGCTAGATCCATGCGAGCCGTTTCGATTTGCTGATTGTCGATACCGCAGTACGGCCCGACTACCTTCGCTCCGGAAGCCAATGAGTCTCCCTACAGGAAGATCAAGAAAGAGCGGCCTCCCACACCCTCCAAGAAACCATCTATCCCGACGAGTCCAGCACATCACGTCGATGCCAAACCGCCAAAACTGCTCGTCGCGGAGCTCAAGCGGAAATCCAGCCTGGATTTGGCAAAGAGAGTGGAAAAGAGGATGAAGGTCGAGGACGACGTGAAAGCTAGTGGCCGCCCTCTTGTCGCCAAAAAGGTCAGCTCATCGCAGACACCGGTTGGAAAAGCGAAGGAGCCCAAATTGCCACCGGTCGGCACTCGAGCCGATCGTCAGCAGCCCTCTGCTTCGTCCTCGTCGCCTGCGCCAAAATACAAAGGTCTCCCACCGTCAAATCCAGCTCCGCCACATGGCATGCCGCCAGCTCGTCCAGCCGAGGATATCTTGTTCATCAAGAAGAAGAAGGTCAGCCTTCCCTTCTACAAGCATTTTCTTAGGCTGATATGTCGCATTGCGAAGAGAAACAAAGCTGGAGGCCCAAATGGCGCTGTCCCAGGCGTTCGTGCTGCCATCAATGACCGTCTCCATGGTCGCCAATGATTCCTCGAGCACTCCCGTCGACACATTCCGCCATCACTCCATGGCATCAGCCTTGCATCACATCATCAGAGCCAACCCATGTCAACTCGAAATTCACCATCCTTTCATACTACCAAACTCGGCATCTCAGCATAAACCATCACATCTTGTATGTCGCCTGTCCGATACCCAGCACTGTCATGCCTTTCTCCTCAGTCCCTTACACATAGCCCCATTTCTAGCTGCATATCCATTGATCATCGGCGAAGAGCACAAATGGTACAGCTTATATACTCATGACTACCTGGCTTGCCTGCGGATGGATACAGAGGCAGGAGACGGTCATCACTCAAGCAGCTCCTTCTCCTCCACGCTCAGTCCACTTCCCTCACCAGCCTTTAGCGCCGCTTCCTTCATCTGCTTTCTCTTCGCCCGGTCCCTTGCATGCTTCTCCCGTTCCTCAGGCCTTAGGTCCTCCAATCTCTTTGACTTCCTGTCCTTTCCACTGGCTCTCTCCGCTTCCGCTTGGCGATTCCCCATTGCTCTGTCGTACTTCTTACGATCTTCCGGCGTCAGATCCTGAAGACTCCGCGATTGCCTTGACGTCCGTTGCGCCTTGGCTCGCTCGTACTTCTCCCGCGGCCCCGTCGTTATATTCTCCAGACTCTTCGGCTTCCCAGTCGGATCTGACGGAGGTGGCGACTCTTTCTTGCGCTTCGCCATTGCTTTCTCGTATTTCTCCCGTTGCTCTGGTGTGAGGTCTCCGAGACTCATCTGCTCGCCCTTCGAGGCCGTCGCCTGCCTACGCTTAGCCTTCACCAACCTGAATTCTTCTCGCTCCTCAGGCGTCATGTCATCTGACCGTCTCCCTTTGGGAACTTCAGCTGCGTCCTCTTCACCCTGGGCGTCGTTCTCGGAAATAGCTCGGGGCTTCTCCCGCTTCGCTCTGGCCCACTCATACTTCTCCTGAGCTTGAGGCGACACATCCTTGGGATCCTCCGCTGAAACCGATGATTTAGCTTTCCGCCTCACTTTCCCTTCGTGACAAGCTTCTTTGGGAGCCGCAGCGCAGTCGAAATCCTCCCTCATCTTCGGTGACAAGTCCTCTAGGTATTGGACTCTCGCCGACGAGGACTTCGTGTCATTGGATGATCTCGTCTTCGTGTCTTGATCTGTAGAACGTTTCTTTGCCATCGCTCGTTCGTACTTCTCCCTCTGCTCAGGAGTCATGTCTTCTAAGTCCTCCAGCTTCTTCGATGCTCCTGTACCCTCGTCGGAGTTCTTTGCAGCAGCTGCCTTCTTTGCCTTGGCTTTCTCCATCTTTCCTCGCACTTCCGGTGATATCTCAGGCTCTTTCGAGCGGGAAGAGGCTTTAGCCGCCTTGTCTGTGTCAGCGCTGCCCGCTAAGGTCGATGAGCCGGTAGAGGTAGACGGCGGCCCGGCTGAGGTGGTTTGGCCCCCTTGCAATGCCTTTCGGGCGTTGATGTACTGCCATGCAAAGAAGGCGAGAAGCAGGACACCGAACTGCTGATGGACTGAACGGTTGATTCAGCTTACCTCCAAATACGGACATGTCCGGCCAGGACGGACCATAGTATAGTAGGACGCAGAGCAGTCCTTGGCTCGTATGCGTTGCCTTCTGACTGTGTCCCCGTCAGCAATGGCTGATGCGTATATAAAATGGGTAGCTCACACCTGTGGATCGACCGGGACAGGACGTGGTGGACCCGGCATGGTCGATTGGGAGGATTTCTTGGCTTTTGCCTCAGCTTCGGCTCTGTCCCGAGTTTTCTGTTTTGCTTCGGCTTCGGCTCTCAAGTCGGCCGTTTGCTTCTCCTTGCTTGTAGACACCTCCTTTACTTTCTCGGGGTCAGGAACTTTCTTCTTGTCTTTGTCGTCTCTCGCTTCACCCTTTGTTACCGCTTCCGCCGAGCTGGAGGCACCTCTGCTTTCGGACTTCGCCTTTGTCTCGCCTTCCTTCTGTTTCTTTGGATCCGCATCGACGGACTCATCCTCCATCTTTCCTTTCTCCTCATCCAATCCCTCCGTCTTCGCCTTCGCCTCGTTCTTCCCCTGCTTGTTATCCTGTCCGTTTTCATCTTCCTCCGGCCCATCCGCCGGGACTTTCAGTATCGCAGGAGGCGCCATAATATGATCCACGTTCTTCGGCACATTATCCCACCAAAGATTGTTCCTCGGATCATGCGGCTTCGGATGGAACCCATGAGGGAAGGGGACGAGGGCGGGTCTATACCCGCGCATGGTCATGAAATGGTTATGGTGAATGTTCTTGGTCTGACGTGGTTTCTTCTTCGATTTCTTGAGAACGGATTTGAGGGGACGGTAGTCGCCTGCCATTAGGGGATCATCGTCGCTGTTGGCGGCATCAGGCCCCGGGGCGCTAGTCGGGTCTAATGTGTCATCGGTCGTTTCAGGATCCTCGGCGGCTGAAGTCTTGGTAGATTCGGATCGGGACTTCGCATCCGTTAGCTCAAAAGGTCGCTCGCCCTCTGCTCGCTGCTTGCCTTTGCCGGATCTATTGGTCAAATCAGCACTTTATATTGCCAAAGCCTATACTCACCCTTCGCTTGAGGTCTTGGCCTTAGAATCGCTTTTCAGCTTCTCGCTTGTCGAAAAGCTTTTTGATTCGCTCGTCTTGACTCTCGGCGCCCGTTCCGAATGCGTAAGATTCTCTCGACTACTTATGAGAGGTTCTTCCGCCACTTTGTCCTCGGTTGTTCCGTTTCCGTCATCAGCTTCGGCTTCTCTGCTCCTCTCAGCACCCGCTGCTTTAGCAGCTTCCCGCCTGGCCCGCTCCTTGTCTCTGTCCTTGGCTTTAGGCTTCTCCGACCCCTCCACCTCCTCCTTCTCCCTCTTCTTCTTCTTCTTGGCTTCAGATTTCTCCTGATCTCCTTCCTGCTCGCCTGGCTTTTGCTGCAGTTTCTGATCCTTTCTCTGCTTCGCCTTTCCCCTCGCCATAGCCTCTTTCTCGGCGGAAGGATCGTTCTCCTTCGGCGCTCCCTTCTTCCGCGGACGTTCTGCGACTTCGCCGCTTTCTGATTTGCCCGGCTTGTCCTCAGTGCTGGTCTTTGACTTTCGAGGGCGATCGTTCTCAGGAGATTCTCGCGGGCTCGCATGCGTATTCGTGGAAGGCTGAGACCGGTTCTGCCATGGTGGCCAGAATACATGCCACGATTCTTTGAGCCGGCAGATCAGGTCAACCGGTATGAGCGAGTAAGCGATATTGATCCCCATCCCGATGAGAGCAAGCGTGATTGGGTTGACGTGCCACCCGTCCGTTCCGGGAAGTAACTCATTGAGGAAGGCCAGCATGCTGTGCTGAGTTGTGCCTCGTGGTACGGCCTCGGTCAACGCGCCTCTCGACGAAGCAGGGAGCGTGGCGTTTGAGCTTGCTGGAACAAACGTGGGACCGGAAGTCCAGAACGCGGGAGGTGCTTGCAATGCCAAACCGATGATCACCACTGCCGCAACGAACTGCTCGAGTGGGCCAAAAATGCTTGTCATCAGCTGGTGAAAGGGTTTCAAGCTTACTTGTTATTGCTTCCGTCTAACCACCCTTTAACGGATTCAGATATTTGCCGCTGGTAATGAGGGATCAGTAGCAGTGGGCGTAAGAAGATCGGCAGCTCCATCTTTGGAAACTCCGTCTTGTGCTTCGGGGATGTTGATGCAGTCGTCCGTGCTCGCAGCGGATGATATCAGCTTGCGGGGCGTGGTGAGAAAGGATCAGATGAGAAAGGATAGGCTTGTATGGTCTTATTGGGGACGCTTTACCCGAAGTTCCGTGTCAACGTTTGTTTCGAGGGGCTCAAAGGCCCGGTACAGGTGCGTCAGTGCGACGAGATGTGGGACGTTCCGTACTAGTGTCGCACGGATTGTCCATGAGATCTAGCGCTTCAAGAAACAAGCTCGGATCTGGCGAAGCCGAGGAATTGGTGAACATACCTGAGGTGAACGATGATTCGACTCACATTCTCTCGACCGCTGGTCCTCAATCAGACCTCTCTCGTCAGTGCAAGACGCCTTGTACAGCATTCATCCGGGTGAGGGTGAGTCTAAGCGAACAAGATCGGAATCAGCGGCCCCCAAGTCCCGCTGACGTAAACTGATAACGGTTGCGGATACCCACGTCACCGAGGACAATCAAGGATTCGACGTTTTCTCCACTGATCTCTTCAACTTTTATTCCTCCTCACTCCTTGAGTGATGAGGCTTGGATGATCCCTCTCTCTACGTATGCGTCTGGGGCGTTTGAATTTTGGTGATTTTCCATTCTTCTTTCGCTTCGATTTTCTTTTATCTGCATGGTCCAACTTCGCCCGTTCCACTTCCCTTCTCTCTTCGAACAGGTGAGTCAATCAATCGACCTAGGCGGCACATATGTCTCTGGTGGCTGACGTGATCAATGTAGGACCTCTCGAGAGACCCCCACTCCAGATACCCAGAGCACCGTCATGACCAATCCACCATACCCTCTGCATGATATCCCGTTCCAGAAGACCTCCTCTCAATGGCATCAAACCCTGCCTGGCGACACCGAAATCTTCGCAAGTCCTGACGCTTATCAACAATGGAATGCAACCGGAAGGCCATTCCGACCTCCTGCCGATACCCCGCGCCAGCGGAACCCGCAAGATTCGTGGAAACCGATCATGAGCGGTGAAATGGAAAGTTGGAGCTACTCGACGCCCGAAGCGAGGGAACCTATCCAGGGCTTCCAGAGGCGTGGATACCAATCTAGTCCGAACGGCTCGTCAGCCTCACGGGCTATTTCGCCCCCGCGGCAAGGAGGCCTTTCCTCACCGGCTGGATTCCAACATACCGCCTATGTCCCTCCGCGGCGACGCGGCATGGCGCCCTTCCCGCCGACTCTGCCGCCTGGTACTCAGCCTGTGTCGAACCGTACTCCAGCGAATATCCCGTTCATTCCCTTCAACTCGTCCTCATCCGGAGGAAGCCGCGAATATACTCCAGCGTCTCCGTTTGTCGTGAAGCTCCCGCCCGCGCCATACATCGAGCTGTCGAAGCGAAGCAAAGCGAACAGCTCTTCAGACAAGATCGTCGCAAAGCTTCTTGTCCTCGACCTCAATGGTACCCTGATCTACCGTAGTGCATCCAGGCAGTCTGGCAACAGGCGGAAAGCCTACCCCCGGCCGTACCTATCCTGCTTCCTCGAGTACCTCTTCCTGCCTGAGCCCTGGGACAGCGACAAACCTCCGGTCAGGCCTTGGGAGGTCTTCGTCTGGTCATCGGCGCAGCCAATCAACGTCCGCGCCATGGTGGAGTTTGGGTTCGGGAAGAAGTGGATTGAGGGAGTCTACGAGCCGGAGTCGGAAACGGGCAGGGCTGCGAGGGAACAGAATGGAGAGGGACGGCTGCTTGGAGTTTGGGCCAGGGACAGAATGGGGCTGCATGAGGCCGATTACGGTGAGATACTCCTTCGGGGCTCGAGCTCATTCGGATCCAGCCCGAAAGGTTCAGACCGTGAAGGATTTGCGCAAGCCTATCGAACACCTTAAGCACCCAGACCAAGAGAACCCTGACCGACCAGCCCATCGATTCGACGAGCGTACCACGCTTCTCTTGGACGACTCGCCTCGAAAAGCCGCATTCCAGCCTTGGAGCCAGATCGTCGTTCCCGAATATGACAAAGCGGAGTATCAATCTAGCAAAGCCGCCGCCCTGCACTTCGAGGAAGACGGATTTGCAGATCGTTCTGGGATGGACGAGATCTTGCTGGGCGTCGTCGGCCTCCTTGAAGAGCTCAGGAGTGTGGAAAATGTCCCGGCTTGGGTGCGCGCGGGTGGCCTGACCCGCCAAAAAGACGTCGCCAAGATTGGCGTCGAAGTCCAGAGCGCCGGGGCTGAATGGATTACTGCAGAAGAGCCGACTTTACATCGTCTACCGTCTCACGAATCCTTTTCGCATTGGTACCAAACCCCTGCGGTCCTCCATTACTGGACCGAGCGCGGCAGACAGGCCCTCATTAGAAAGGGCATCGAGATAAATAGCGGGATCGACGTCAACTCGCTCGACTCACCAGCGCCGCTGCCACGCTTCATCCCGCCATACATGAATCATGCGAGCTCCCCGAGCGAGATCAACAATTTTTCCCGTGCTCTCAAGAACGCCCCGAAACCCCGGCCTCGCCAACGATGGTCGCCATCCAGGCCAGCGTCCGCTGAACCAGAGGACCAGAACGAGCCTTCACCAATCCTCAAAGGCCAGTCTCCTCTCCCCCAACAAGTGCGCAGGCCGTACTCCACAGCAACACTTATACATGAGGCCGACTTCTCAGCAGCCGCGCTAGCTAGCGTTCATATCGATCAATGGCGTACGTTTCGTGCCGTTGACGTTTCCCGATATCTGGCAGACGTCGCTGACCGCCCCTCTCCTCTCGATGAGCAGCGCCGCGCCCTCCTCCTGCAAGCCGTTGAGGTCCTCCAATCCCTGGCGCCCGATTCGACTTTCGACGATCCCTCGCCGAGCGCGAAGTTGGCCGAACAAGGTTTCTTTCCCAACATGTGCGATACATGCACTCTGACTGCTGGACACGGGGCGACGAAGCGGCGCAACGAAGGGGTGCGGGCTGCAGCAACGGTCATCGGTCTCATGGCCGACAAAGTGACGGCACCCCCGGGGAAAGCGAAGAAAGTGCCACGGAAGATCGCAAAGGCCAAAAGGGGGCCTACCTCCGGAAAGATCAAGAAGGGGCCTACGAAAAGATTGCCGGGAAAAGCCAAGAAGACGGCTGCTCCCGGCACGAATCAGCAGCCCATCTCCCGAGATCCCACTTGGGGCAAGCCGACAATGTCCGGGCAGATTGTGCCGACTACCCAGCCCCTTGTAGGTCAGCAGGCAGTGCGCAGCAAAGAGACCACTCTTGAAGCAGCTACGTCAGCTCGAGGCGATCAGAAAGTCGCGGTATTTGCGCCTTCGCCTGAGAGCCAGAATAGTACTCAGCTTGAACCGCACAAAGTGGATCTGCCATTCGAGTTCTTGGAGCCGAGCCTCCGACTCAAATACCAAGGACTGGCGATGGAGGTGCGGCGACTACAAGTCAATCTCGATACTGACACGAGATTGGCTACTCGCATGGCGCAGCAAGGGAAGCAGGTGCCGAGCTACAACGGAGTCCTGACAAACAATACCGCCAAACGGCAGAACCGTGAGAATCATCTGGCGAGCACGTTAGCTCGTCTACCGGAACCAGTCAGAGATAGCTTGCTCCGCGGCGATCTACCGACATCAACCTCAGATGGCGCTCCATTTGGCACAAGTACGGCGCAGATGTCCTCCGGCGTCTCAACGATTCAGTCTTCGTCTGCCTCTGAGAGTCTCGGCATGAAGCCTTCGAGGCATTTGAAGGCTTCGAAATGCAATCGAGAGGCATCGGCTTGTGTGTGCCGCTGGGAAGCAGAGGTCGGAGGGAACAAAGCGGGACCATCGAACGTGAACGGAGCAGATTCGGAGCAGATGGATCTGCCCCAGCAAGGTGTTTGGAAATCCTTACCGAGGGGAGCCAAGAACCGAGGCAGAGTGGCGATGCACGAAACCGTCAACAAGCTTGGGACCTTTGACGACGGAGACGAGTTTAAGACGAAGCCGGGCCCGAGTCTGCGGACGCGGTCGAGGTCCCTTGCCGAATCGGTCTCGACTGGGGAGAAGCGGAGACTAGATGCGATGGCCTCTCAAGCGGAGGAGCGGGAGTTAGCGGACGACGAGTTGCGGAGATCCTATTCCCGTGGCCGGACATCCCCGTGGCGGGCGAGGTCGAGGAGTAAGCGGCGACGGGAGGCAGAGGCTGTACTAGCATGAGAGACGAGCATACACGCAAAACCTTCACGACCTTTATGAACCATGCATTATGTCTATGTCTTCCCCTTCAGCATTTCCCCTACTAATTTGCCAATCTCTTTCCGGTCCACAGCCTGTCCTGCGTCGCCCACCTTTTCCAAAACAGCCTTCATGACGGCTCCTATGGCATCTTTACTTCCCCGCGTCTCGTCGCTGAGAATGTCAATGGCTTCTTGGATGGTCCTCGTCATGATCTCGGTGGAGGGTGACTGTGGGAGGAAGGATTGGAGGAGAGCGATCTCGGATTGGAGGTTCTGGTGCATCTCGGGATGAGGAGAAGGTGATGAGGGGGAGTACGATTCGGCTGCTTGCGTCTGACCCTCCATCAGCATTAGTATCATCCATTTGGAGGCAGATGACCGACTCGATTGGCAATTCCTTTCCGTAATGTCTGGATCACAACCGACTCGGCCAGTCCTTCCGTAGGGGTCGGAGAGGATTTGGAAGCGTAAGTCACGTCGGCTAGTATCGCCTTCTCGCGTCAGCCTTCTGGGTCCCAGTCAGAAGGTGAGGAGGATGGAGATCACCTTGAGGCAAGCAGCCGCGGGCCGGTCTTTAGACTTCATGGCATCTTTGAGGGATTGGCGGAGGCGGGGCTCGACTGCGGAGGGCTTGGTGTCGAGGACAAGGGGATGAGGGTGGAAGGATCGGGATACCAAAAGCCGAGGGAGTCTCGTCCGGGTGAGCTGCGGTACGAAGCGGTGGGTCGACATGTTCAGTGGTGTCGACCCGGATCAAGGCGGACGTGTGAGCGCTGAAACCTCCAGATTGCAAAAGAACAGATTTTGGTTCCGTGAAAGGTGATGGTGGAGGTATCTCCAGTATCCATCTTCTTCTCATTCACCTAACCCCTTCTCTCATTCCCCATCACCTATCCATGTCCGATACTTGTCCACATCCCCAAAGCTCCCCGTGGACCTTCACCCAAGGCCTCATCCTTGGTCAACTCTCATTCCTCGTCCTCGTCCTCCTCTTTGTCCGATATGTCGTCTTCTCGCCTAGTGAGCAGCTCGATGAGGAGGGATGGAAACGGCGGCGCTCCGAGCCCCACAAGGTATCCTCTCAAACTGACGGTGCTGGGAGCGCTCTACTGATATGGAGGGTGCAGCGAGCCGTGCTCTCGACCACAGGTGTTCCCGCGCCGCTGCCTAGCCTGTTATTGGGAAAGACGGGATACGACATGGCGACCCACCCCGCCGAGTCGACCGATTGGCTGAATGTACTCTTCTCTCAGGTCAGTCTCCCCGCACAGCCCGCGATGAGCAGGGATTGACGTGAACAGGTGATTCAAGGATATCGAAACGACCTGCTCTCGGCTGGCGGCGAGGAAGGGGCGAGACAGAGGGTCGAGAGGTGGTTGAATCCCGAAGGAGGGGGGATGAGCTGGCTCGTGGGTTCCACTCACTATCGCCACAAAAGCCCTGCGGGGCTGTCGTGTGCATGGGATCGGAGCTGATAAGAGTGTAGGATCCGATCCACGTTACGGCTCTCTCGCTGGGGAATTCATTCCCGTTGCTGTCACACGCGAGGATACGGCCGGCCGATGGACACGGACGAATTGTGGGTCCTTGCTCAGCTTCTCGTTATCCGGCGTACCTCGTCCTGGACTTGGCGAGGCGCGTTGCGCCACACAAGCTGACGTACTTCAGCGCGCCGAGATCGATGTCGACTACCTTGACTCGCTCTCACTTTCCATCTCAACGGCTGTACTCGCCAATATCCCGAGACCGAGATTCGCGGTGCTACCTGTGTCACTTGGAGTAGAGCTGGCATCGATCGGAGGGACTGTGAGTTGCGGTCATCTTTGCTGAACTTCGGCGTCGCTCGAAGGAAATCCTTAGCCGGGAGAGCTGACGGGTCATCATTGGTAGCTAAGTATTCAGATTCACACTCCAGTGAAGGAGCAACAACATTTGCATGCGTGCCTGTTGCCAGACTTTCACTTGAACCTCAAAACGACAAGCTTGTTGGGGAGCAGAGCAAAGCTGCAAGGTAGGTTGGCGCTCTTGGCTCGTGCTCTATTTAGCT
>JAABUP010000463.1_pt1 | contig 90163 bp, 136 predicted proteins | sample 5559201 | NCBI WGS metagenome assembly JAABUP01 (sample SAMN10711887, study PRJNA513373) | rock metagenome | isolation source: Antarctica rocks | place: Antarctica | reverse complement strand
GCAGAATTCCCACCAGCTTGGTTTTGTTGCACACCACATACACCTGTGCTTTCAAGCCAGGATGTCTGATGAGTCACAACTGGCTCCACACCCCAGACTGTAAGGTGCTAAATGAAAAGGGTAGGAAGGGGCAGCTTAGGGGTGGCATTCTGCAGCAGCCCGGGTAGCAGCTGGCATTACCGCACTTGCTCCTTAGTGGCGATCTTACGCTGGTGTATACTTCATGGGGCCCTGCACTCAATCAGGCCGGATGCAGGGGCAGCTAGGGTACGAAAACGTTTGCTTGGGCTTGGTTCAGCCGCTGAATCCGCAGAGCAAGGGGTTGTTTAAGCAAGATCTGAAAGAGCTTCCTGCAAGTTGCAAAGTCCGCCGTGTGTCAAAAACACATCTGTCTCCGAGGCAACACACCGAAGGCCTCGCGTTGTTGGCTTCCGACGCAGACAGCGGTGAGTCAGCAGAGGTCTTTGTTTTAGCCACTGAGACGGGACGAAGCGAAGGCAGCGCTTTAGTTTTTATTGTTGCTATCTTGCAGGTTTGCAATGTACGCTGGAGCCTGAGCAGCTGGAGCTGATGGTCAGACTGCTAAAGAAGGTTCAACTCAGCTTGCTGCCTGGTTAGTGGCTTCAAGGTTTGTGCAATAGTTGCTATGAGGCTAAACAGTATGCTTGCAGGATATTTCTCCTGGTGTGTTGGTGTCAGAGAACGTCAACACACTGCAGAAAAAGCTGTGGAAGTGCATGTGTGACTTTGCTGGTGACCCTGGGTGGCAAAAGAAGGTGGACTTCATGTTCTTGTGAGTGACAGTGACAGTGCTATTGATGGCAACAGGGTCCTATGCTTCTGTCATTGCACTCAGCACATGTTTTCTGGTTTCCATAGGCTTATAAGTTGGTCCTGGTTGACGACTGTTCTACACATATCTTGTCCTGTGCTTGTAGGCCTGTCTTCAACGCTGTGATGAAGCAGACAATTGCTGATTATCAGATCATCACCCGTTTATATGGTCAAGATGACAAGAACCCCAACCGCTTCAACCTCAACTTCAGACATGTGGCACTGGCCTATCAGCAGTATAGTGAGGACAAAAATTTGATTGCTGAGAACAATGAGGAGAGGCAACGCCGACTGAAAGTCTGCACTAAAATCATCGGAGCTGTAGTAGAAGAAGTCATGTCAGACTATAAGGTGACTTCAGACATGGTCAATTCAACACCAGTGTGACATCATTGCAATGTTGTATCCTCTGCCTTGATTGTCAAGTACTGTGACACTGCAGGACAAGACGGAGCCTGTTCCAGATGATTTATTTCAGTGGTGTCAGAGCGCTGCAGACAGCAATCCTGATGGTGTATTGGCTTTCTGCAGTCAGTGGGCTCATACTCTCAGCCATGTCACTCTCAGAAATGCTGGCAGTTGTCACCCATTTGAGTGAGCATTACAATGCTTCCCATTCTGTCACTTCTGCATGGATTCACAGTCTCCTCTTCAAAGCTTGGTGATCCTCAGATCGCTTGCAGCAGTGTATACCCTGTATTGCTCTCCAAACTTTTACGTATCACGGCGGAATGCACGACGGAATGAAATGCATGTCTATGCCCAACATTGTGTCACATGCAGGTCCTGTCTCAACGCGCCGGCATCAATAGAGGCGGTGTGTGATCTGCTAGAGGAGGTTGTCAAGTTGGATCCGAGTCTGATACAGGTCAGAGTCTGTTTTTACGCGCTGTCCATTGTACTGCACCATTGCGTGTGGCATTTGAAGGCTTTGGTGCAAATCAGTTTTCTCAATGGTATGGATGCACACTTGTGCAAGCCTACTCTCTGAGATCTGATAGATGGTCTTTGCTGCTACAGATTAAGCCAAACTGCTCAAGTTAGCAATGCTGGCCAGGCTGCATCTGACACTTAGACTAAGTGACTTAGTGACGTGTGGTGTGTGTGCAGGGGTCAGAGAAGCTTTGCAGACTGAGCCTGATTGTAAACAGGAGTGCAGCCAAGCGCCAAAAGGAGAAGTTCAAGAAAGAGCGGAACTCTGGGCCAGCACAAGCCCAGTCAGCTCTAGACATGCCTGATAGTGATGATGACATGTGATGTTTGCTATGCCAGCACATTGACAAAACATTCTTGTCAGGCTGCACTGCAGGGTGTCAGAACACTGGACATCATCCCACGTTCTGTGTGAATGCAACTATGTACAGTAACTGTATGTTAAAGAGTGCTTTCACCAGCCATCTGTGTATACAACGAGTTCGAATTTGCCAAGCTGAAGATATCCAGGGTCATTTACAGATTGCCGCATCATAGCTGTTATTGGATGTTATTGGTCTTAAGCATTGATCACGTCAACGACAGCCTAGTGCAGTGCATGCTAAATGCATCAGAACAGTGCATGCAATTTCGTCGATTTCGTAAACCCTTAATGCCATCCAAGCCTTACTGGGACCAGGAGCTTGAGGATGCCCTTAAAGTTAGGAAAGCTCTGCGAAACAGGGAGGGGACAACAAAAAGAGCAGAGAAACTGCTTCAAGAAGCTTTTGAGAGCAAAGCAGGCTGAATGGTATGACAAGCAATCTGACAAGTGGGAACTGCTTGGGCGCACTAACAAAAAAGCAACTTGTCAACTCCGAACACTCCAGTGGCTCACGCCCACCCTGCAGCCCCTGCAGCACCACATTCTGATGGAGCTCTATGCCCACCAGCTGCTCGAAGTACACCACCTGCTGTGCCTGATCAACAGGACACTGGCTGTGCTTCTTCTTGTTAAATGTCTGGCGCAGACTTCAGTATGGAGGAGCTACATAAGTGTGTCAAGAAGCTGAAGAGAGGCAAGGCTGCGGGCCATGATGCAATCATAGCAGAGATGATCCTGGATGGTGGATCATGCTTGCATGAATGTATACGTATATTATTGATGTACAATAGAATGCTTCAGGACGAGTTCCCTAAGGCCTTATCGGTGGGTCTGATTACAGCAGTGTTCAAGAAAGGTGACGTGCATGATATGGGTAATTACAGGGGGATTACGGTCACCCCTGCACTTGCTAAATTGTTTGCCATGTTAGTGAAAAGCAGGATCACTGAGTACATGGAGAGTAACAACCTCAGAGCGCAAGGTCAGGCTGTCTTTCGGCCAGATCACCGCACGGTAGACAATGTGTTCCTGATGCAGCAGCCGCTGGAACACTATCAGGCTAAGACTGGCAAGACACAGAGACGACTTTATGTCTGCTTTGTGGACTTCAAGAAAGCTTTTGATACAGTGGACCGCAGTGTGTTGTGGGATGTGCTCTGGAGTAAGGGCATTCGAGACCGCATTTCAGGCTGCATCAAGGCCATGTATGCGGCTGTCAAAACCAAGAAAGGCATCTCAGCTGTCTTCCGCTGCTATGTAGGTGTCAAACAGGGCTGTGCTCTCAGCCCCGACCTCTTTGGCATCTTTACTGATGACTTGAAGAACGTGCTGAAAGCACAGCCAGCCAGTGATGCTCCTGTTCTCCCAGTCAGGCTGCCCCACAAGGGCATCCCCTTGGGCAGATACCATTGCTGATGTACGCAGATGATGCTGCGCTTATGTCAACCACTGCAAAGGGGTGCAAAACCAGCTAAGTACCTTGCATGCCTTCAGCAATGCGCGGTTTCTGACTGTGAATGTTGCCAAGACTAAGGTCATGGTGTTTGAAAAACACCCAACCGAAAGCCCGAGCTTCAGCTATGACGGACAGGACGTTGAGACGGTGACACAGTTCAAGTATCTTGGGCTGGCGTTTGATGCAAGTCGCGGACCCCTGATGATTTGATTGTTGCTGGCACAAAAGCAAGTAATGCACTCCGTCGCAGATGTGCTGAGATGCACATCCTGGATCCGCTACGTCGCTGCAACCTGTTTGATATGTTGGCGAAACCCATTCTCAGTTATGGCTGTGAGATCTGGGGTGTGAACCCCAAGGCAGGAGAAAAAGCTGAATTGCTGAACAAGAGCATTTTGCGTAACATACTTCGTGTGCCAAAAACTGGAGTTTACGCCCCTAAAATAAGAAAAACAAGGGGTGTGTGTGTGTGTGTGTGTGTGTGTGTGTGTGTGTGTGTGTGTGTGTGTGTGTGTGTGTGTGTGTGTGTGTGAGTTGGACTCAGCTGAGCTGCAGCCTTGAGTCTTGACTCAGCCTCACTTACTTACAGCCCATCCAAAATCCTCTCAGAACTCAGACTCTGAGTTCATCTCTATAGTTTTCTAGAAAGTCTGTAAATAGGTAAATAGGTAAGTAGAGCCTACAGTACTGCACCAAGTACTACAGGGCTGAGGGCAGTCTGGGGAGGGCTGTAAGGTGTGAGAATAGGGCTGTTCCAGGAATTATTGAAACCCACTCCGCACAAACCCCATGTTTTGATGGGGTTTTGCACACACTCACAGGCGTTGATGACTCATAAACCCTTACATAACCCTGACATAAGCAAGAATCTGACAAAAGGTCAGTGGTCATGTAGGGAAATATATATATACCCGCACAACTGTACAACTGCAGCTCTTACTCGTGGACCACAAAACACAGGACACAGTCAGTCTCCACAAAGCCTCTCCGTCCAGACTTTTGATACGCATGCAGACTTTGCCAAGCCAAAATCAAGAACAATAACCTCGACATCATGCCTGAAACTGAGTGATGATTTCGGCTCCTAATGCAGCGTACTGTACACACAACACTCACAAGGAAGGTCTGCTTGCTGATGGCAGGGCTTGGACAGAGTGGTACAGCTGATGAAGCTGTGCCAAGAGTGATTGTGTCAGTAGGACTCCTTCAGCTGTGAGGTCATAGGTGGTCCGCACATGCAACCCAGCGACTGCCTCTGCAACACACAGAAATCAAATGTTTGCAATGCATTCTGCAAAGCATGTCACAAAGAAGTTGCATGAGCAAAATCTGATCCCTGCATCTAGCAACCTACCAGCAACTGTGCCCAGAGATGGCTCCAGATTGAAGCTAGACATGCTTGACTGCTGCATTGCACCGCTATCTGTACTAGCACCCAGATCTGGATGAGACAGCATTGGAGACGGAGGACGCTGTTGCAATCTCAGGGCCAGACGGAAAATGGCATGGCCCAGTCCATGGCACAAAGGATCCACCACATCAGGTGACAGCTGAAGACAGTGTGTTGCAGATGGCTGTGGCGAGTGCAGTGTCTGCGCCTGACTACCTAGCTGTAGCTGTTCCTGTCCAGCACGCAGCAATTTAAAGAAAAATCCTCCTTTGAGTGTGAGTGCAGAAATAGGCAACAATGCAGGTGATTGGGAGCCCACAAATAGGCGATACTACAGGTATCTGTGGTCTACAAGAGCAGCAAAGTTGCATATGATGATTACAACACAAGTGGAGGTGTAGGATACAAAGTGATACCCAAAATGGTTGTGACTGCTGTGAAAAGCATGGCTGAATGACTGGTCTGTTGAACACACGACTGCTATGATCAAGCATAGACATGCTCATGCTTGTCATATGCTGACATTTAGCATGCCCAACACAAATATGAGTGACATGGTGCCACACCTGCAGGACATGCTGGGCTTCTGCCTGGAGCCAGGGACAGCCAGCTGCTGCTAGGCTGAGAGCTAGACCAGCAAAGCGAGTGATCACAGCATCGCTGAAGGTCACCATCCAGGAGCAGAAGCATTGCAATGCTGCACCGGCCACTGCATTACGCTGCCAGGACCGTACTCCAGACAACACCTGTGCATGACCCAGCTGCAGGCAGCATGCTTTCTTCCAGCCTTGGGTGTAAACAGGACATGCATGCCAGTGTTCTTCACTGCTGTGCACAGGCGCAACACATATGTGGATAACATACTGCATGCATCACAACCCCTGCATCCTCTCTGTGCAGAACTACAATGCAATGTACATTATAGATGATGTGAGACAAGTGGCCTAAGCCCACCTTGGCCGAAGACCCAAACAAGGCAGCTACACCAGCAGGCAGAATGCTGTAAGTTGGGGACGCAGGTGTCAGGCTAGACTGTTGACGCACAAGCCCTTGGCTGGACCCAGCCTGCAACACAGCCTCTCACAACCATGATAAACACACGACTGCAAATGATGCTGTATGTCTTGCGGTGGGATGCTGAGCAGCATAGGTGCACTGTCTGATGCTTAGAGCCATGGTGAGCATGTTGAGGATCTTAGGCTGCCAGACATTGCCTCTCTCTGTAATATGTCATACCTTGCCGGTGTGAAAGGGAACCGGATCATGATGCACAGATGGCTGGGACAGGTCTGGCAGGCGGAAAAAATCTGGTGATGAAGACTTGACCTCAAAGATGGCCACCAGGCAGGCCTGCAAGCCCAAAAACAATGGCTTCTGCTGTATGTGCATCAATCACATGCAAGTGTCTGTGCACAAAACGTGATGTGACAAGTCCTGTGCATGACACACGAAAAGACTTCAACGCATGTGCCCTTTTGTGCTTGGAAGGCAAACTGCAAACTCCATTGTTTCGGCCAGCTTGCATGTGTCGACAACAAGAAATGATGCTGAAGACATGCTCCTTGGGTGCGAGCATCAAGAGTGTGCTGGCAATGCTGTTCACACCTCAAGACCAGGCACTGGATCTGTCTCACTGGTGCTCAAGCAATGGAACATGAACCGCCTTGCAATGTCTGGAGCAAATCGTGCCACAAATCTCTGCAGCAGAGGGTCATCGCTTCTATACCAGTCATAGAACCAGCCACACACAGCATCTGTCTCCTGGCCAAATCCTGGCTGCTGTATACATTGCTGCATTGCCTGCCCCACAGCTGCATCATCTGCAGTAGCCATGAAAAGCAAGGTGCAGTAGCCAGGTGCATATGAGAAGCTTGCATCTGCATGATGCCCACGCCGACATAAACAGTGCTCAGGCTATTCATCAGCCTCCACAGTCAGGCAGCCTCAGGATGACACTGATACATTAGCCTCAGGATGACACAGATATGTTGGCCAGATATATCAGTATTAGCTAGATATATCAGTGAGTTTGATGAAAAATTGCACCTGTTAACTGCCAAACAACGGTGTCATAGGGATTGCCATTGGAAGGTTGTTCATCAGCCTGCTGCTTCAGGTACTCAATGAGTGGTGCCCTGGCTAGAGAATCAGCACCATTAGTTGAGTGACGAAGCAAGTGCACAAGCTGAGCCGCGTATTGCTGTATAGTCAGTCCCTCCTCAAACTGTGCATCGCTCAATGTCTGGATCTGGACCAGACAGGGGGAAAATTGGCAGAAATGTTGCTGGTCAGATGTTCATGTCAATTGACTGACCAGCAGACATGGCATACACAGTGTGGCCAAACAAGCAAGCGCACCCTTGACTGAGCAGGCATACTGCTTTCTGCACCTGGCCGTTGCTGCACTGAGACCCCGTGATCCGCTGGCGCTCCATCCTGGATGATGTACTGTATTGACTGCAAGGGATGGTACTCGTCGATACTAGGAGGGATGGATGTGCTGGGGCTTTCGTATGCACTGGCAAGCTCAGCAGTCGGGGTGTGTGCTTCCATGTTATACAAGTTGACTCGGCGTGTGTAAAGACTGCGTCAGCTCAAGACAGCAGACTTGTGTTATCCTCCTTTCCCTAGTTCGCTGCTGATCTTATAGGTGACACTGCATCTGAAGACATCGGTCGCCAGCAATGCGTTGCTCAACTTGCTGCGGACTCTACTTCTTAATCGAGTAGTAGCTCTAACACCACACCGGATGAGGTGTCGAAAGTCGAGAGACGACGCAAACGGCAAAAGCCATTCCAACCCGCTTTGCGAAAAACGCCAGCCTGGTAATCTAAAAGCTTCTGCATGCTGCATTGGCTCAAGCTTCCGACAGAAGCTCCGACTCCATTGCAAGCTACAGCAGCGGACCTTCCTGGCACTCACTACAACAGCAACATGACGACATCAAATGCCTTAGTATCCATGATCATGGCGATGAATCCCACTTTTCGGTGCGTCGAGTTCTGTTTGACCTGCTGCATGCCTGGTTGGCTTTTCCTACTGGCTTGAGATTCTGTGCAATGTGCATGCAGGATCAGAAATGATCGTGTCGCCTTTGCCGTTCACGCTTTCATGGTCGCAAACGGCTTCAAGCTAGAGGCTGTTGGTGATAACGCTGACAAAGCTTCCTCAGCAGGTGAGCAGAGTCGGTTCACCTGCTCGTCCTTCGCCCGTCGATTGTGTCGCCTGACTCGAGTTGATGACGCAGATTCAATCCGTAGCAGTGAGCGCGTTGCAGATTTTGATACCTGGAATGCCTCACCAGACGCCTACACCTTTCTATATAACCCTGATCCATGGCAACAAGGAGGTGCGATGCGTGCGATACGTATTCAATCCGATTTCCAGCCGTTTGCACCGTTCACGAAATGATGATGTTGTACGCGTAATGCAGTTATCAAGGAGCCGATTTTGCTGAAAATTGTGAGCTTGGGTGACCAACTCTTGCTGAATTGGGTGACTTTGCACTCTGCTCAGCATGAGCCTCAGCAACTTGAGCTTGACGCCAGCTACTATATCACATCAAAGTCAGGTGCAACCACCTGACTTTTGCCCATGCAAGGTTTACTACATCGCCTAGACACCTATGTCTTGGTATGCAGAGCTCCCTGCCTGCTATCAGAACATTGATGATCTAGTCGGCAAACTGCATAACACCACTTATCCAGCTGAGCAGAGCGCTGGTCTCAAGCCGCGGGAAGCAGCATCAACTAAGGGTCAGCTAAATAATGCAGCTAGCATGAGACAAGAACCTGGACCTGACTATGGTGCAGCTGACGATGAGTTTCCTCAAGGTATATATATGGAGCACACATGGTCGCTTTGATTGCTGCCAAAGATCTGAGCTCAAGCAGCACTGTTTGTGAAGGGCTGCATCGGTATGCATGCTACATGGCACCTGCGCCATGTTTCCAGTGCATTAGTGGTTCCACACAGTCAGACGCACACTTACATCTGTTCTGCTCACAATCTTCGCTTTGCAGAATCCAGAAGAAGAGCACAGCCGCCCTCAGGGATTCTAGGCAGTCATGATGCAGTGCCACCTGGCTTTCAGCCGCCTGGCTATGGTGGTTTGGAAGAGCCCTTTCCTGGTGGCATGGGCAGGACAGGTGGCATGCACATGGGCCCGGATGACCCTCTGTTTGCAGGCAGATCTGGCATGGGGCGCCCAGGCAGGCCAGGCTTGAACCCTCCTGGCGCCAGATATGACCCTATTGGGCCCCCGGGCATGCCGGTAAACGCTGTTACTCACCTTGTACAGGCGTGAGGGGAAGCATCATGATCACCTATGTTGCAATGCCTGCACTCTGATGCTGTCAAACATGTGCTCTGTTGTCTTCATGTCTCATTTGTGCAAGCGAACCTTGTGCCAGGTGCACTTGCACAATATGCATGATGAAACATGACAAAGCCCTGTATTTGCCATGCAGGGCTTTGACCCAGATGATTTTCAGAGGCGCCCAGGCCAGATACATCCTGACATGGCTCAGCCAGGCCCAGGTCGAGGTGCAGATTGGGACAGCATGTTTGGATAGTCATAGGCTTTCAGCTGGTGCAGTCAAGCAATACAAGGGGTGGCTACTGTCATCATGGCTGTCAACGTTCCTGTGTATGTTCAGCTGAAAGCCAATTATTGGGCACCAGCCTGCAAACATGTTTGTTACTCACAAACATCAATGAACAGAAACTGGCATGAAAGTATGGAAGATGAACGAATGGTTGCACTAGTGCTTGTCAAAACGCCATTCTGTGTTAACAGTCGTGAGTTCGACTGAAGTGTATCAGAGACACATTTGCTAGCCTGTTTTTGCGTAGCTTCAGTATATTGTGACGTCATCGACCATGAGCCTGACCTATCTTATAAAAACAAAGGGAGCCTGTGAAACTTTGTCTGACAAGGCCTGTGTCGAGACAAGAACCGTGTACACTGCTATTGCTACAGCTGGTCAGCACGCAGGCCATCTTATTGTACATGAAGTCTACATGCAATACAATAGACACAAATGTGCACCCAATTCTGTGACACATGTAGGCGCATACAACAGCAAATTTTCAGGAGCTGCAAAGCCTGCTTTACTGAGACTTTTGGCACTCCTGATATGCATGGTATCAAGCACTTGAAGCATACTAATCACAAGCATGAAGTCAAGGGATTGCAGAATGTGATACACTATAAACAACTGCACATGATACACAACAGAGATGGCAATCAAGCTTTCAAAGCAGGAACACGCGGAGGAATGGGCTCAGTGTCTAGCTTGATTTCTGGTGCCAAGACAGCACCAGATTTGGACAGCTCAGCCAAGCCACTTATCTTGGACAAGTCCACTTCAGAACCTGCAGCCAAGACGCTTGTGTCTTCATGTGTTCATCCATTCAGTCACGAGCATCGAGTCACACGCTACATGTATGCAGCAGGCATTGCATAAGGTTTGCTATCTGCTGCACAAAAAGCATCACGTATACAGTAGTGACTCCACATAGCAGTCATAACGTGTGTTACATCACTTTGAGGCATAGCCTCCAGCGTGACACGTCACCCGCTCACCTTGTGCAGAGTCGGTGTGCCTCATGCAGCGAGTCCCAATGCTGTCCATGGTGACCACTTTGACGACCAGGCTGTCCTTGATGCTCATGACACACACCACATGGTCATGGGCGCGCACCAGGCCTCTCTTAGTCGCAGCTGACACAGCTTCTTGGAGCATGTGATCATTGGTGCCGGCACCAGGTGCTGCCAACATAGGCACCACGCCTGCAGCCAACAAGCCGTTCACATACACTGTCAACACACATCATAACTCCCTTCAAATCCTAGATTAAAATATGATTCAGGTCATGTTCAGAGAAATATGAATCTTATGCGGTGCATTGCTGTGCTGGTCAGCGCTGAGTGATAAGAACTCACAGTTGATAACAAGAACATTGTGTACAGACCAGAAGGAGCGAGCAGCCTGATGCTGGTTTGCAGCGACAGTGAAAGTGATGTCGCTGAACATGACATGCAAAGTGGGTCAACATTGATGCACATGCAAAGTCAGAGAATTTTACAGCACAGCTCTCTCGGCATGATGTTGTGGCATAAGCAAGTCAAGCAAAAGCTCTGAGTGGTTACGATGTAAAAAAAAGTGAAGAAGGTGATGAACGCCCTGATGGATTGGAATGGATGGGGAAGTTTTGAGAGTGGAGTGGGTATCCAAATCCCAGAGAAGCTGTGGCGTCCTACAAGCTCCAATCGAAGGGTGTGTGCAACAGATACACTATCTGTTACAGTATATATTGCTACCATACATCTCTAGAGTTCCTTTTTAGCAAGCTGTCTGTTAGAGATTGCCGCGACTGTTCATGGCAGCAGCCTATCTGCCACAGATGAGAGTGACTACACAGCATATATGGAGGTGAACAAGGGACTGACCGCGCATGATGAGACATTGGCGGGCAAGGGAGCGGCCCTGCAGCTCCCATTTCAGGGCAGAGCTCTTGAGGTGGGGCACCACCAGGGTCAGGATAGGCATTTTGGGGCGGTACTTGGCCACTAAGCTGGCTGTGCGCCCAGAGCTGGCGTACACTATGATCAGCCCTGCCTGCATTTCGCGCATGGTGCTGTTCATTGGCAAAATGAGGCATGCAATTCATCCAGCCCTGGCTGCCTGATACACAATCTAGTCAATCACCCGTAGTTCTGTTGAGCCTGATCCAAACAATGATCAGGTGTTGCTGCGGTGTATGAGGCACAGAACAGCAAGATGCAGCTGGACAGACTGCCAAAGCATGGCTGGCAGCAGCCAGATATAGTTTAACAGATCCTATTGAATAGGTCACAGAGCAGGCCCATGACGCCTCTGGTGCAGCCATGTCCCTAAGCACCATTTGGGAACTACAGACTGCTCACATTGATCTTATCAGCAGTCCTGACCGCTGTGGAGGCGATGGACTCTGCCTTGTCGATCTGGGAGGTGAAGGGCTGTACTGGCAGGCCCCGGTCTCCGTCCATGGACCTCTTGCGCATGGACTGGTCACTGAGGGAGCGTGGCAGAGAGCCAAAGCTGGACACCTTGGGCATGCCTCCTGCTCGCGCTTGCATGCTCACCACTGCAGCCTGCCCAGGCGCCTTGCCACCTGCAAACATCACAACCCTGGTCACAACATGCATTGCCACAACTGCATCATGCCGGTTGAAGAGTGCTCATGTGCTGGCACTGGCATGCTTACTTTGCAGCCTGCCCTGCTGCGTTCCTGCCCATCAATCAAATTTGAGCGCACAGCCACAGATAACATGAAGCCCAGCGCCTTGCCTGTGAGCATCTGGAAGAGCGCTGGGTGAAAAGACAATGCAAAGATCCCCTGCACAAGCCCGAAGGCTCACAGCTGCAACAAGTGTGCTCAATTTAAGTGAAGGCAGTGCCTTGGGCAGGAAGCAAACAAGAAACCATAGGAGGCAGCTCATGGCGCTCAGCCTGGCCTGGCAGCTTGAAGCTCAAGGACACTGTATTTCGTATGAAACTGAGTTTAGACTCAGGACAAATGAGATGTGCAGCATTTATTCCTGATGCGCACCCCATTCAGGCAGCCTGTTGCCTCACAATGTGACACAATCTTGCATGTATGATGGGGTTCTCTACCATGAGTCAGCCCACAATGCTTTTGGTCCTGTTCATTTCACTTTGATTTGTTTCTTTCTGACTCTGTTCTGTGCCATTTTTTCCATTTTTTTACTGCTTTCAGGGGTTTACCAGGAGGTGCCTTGTGCAGGGGGGGCAGGGAGCCAGAGGAGTCTGCCAGGTCGAGGCTAGTCCTGGTTCCTCGGGACAGCGGCGAGCCTGTGGACATGGGTGCCTGCTGGCCCGGTGCCACTACCCCAGACTGAATTGTTGCCAGGTGCCCACCAGCTGCACATGATTGCATTTATTGAAGCCTACAGCTGATTGCAGCAAGCTTGCACGTGGTTACCCATGCTGTGACTGCAGCTCAGCTGTCACATGAGGGAGTCAGGCAGCAAGCTCATGATCAGTCTCTGCAGGCGCCTGTGTAATATGTGTCATGTCCTCTGTATTTAGATACTTGCATCAGAATCACAAAATTGTAAAACGCTGGTTGCAAACCAGACTGCAGCCTATCAGAAGCGAAAGCGCATGTTGCAACAAGTGAAAGAGACCATCAAAAATGCAAAGTGACAGTCCAGTAGTGCATCACACGATCACTGAAAGCAAATAAGCGTGAGCCACATTTTGTGACATGCAGCAGGCGTGGCAGATAGCAACCTGGGGAGTCTACTGTCAGGTCCTCATCGCTTGTGGTGCGCTTGCGCCTTGTCATGGCTCTATCATCCTGCAGGAACAGCAGCCTGGCCTTCAGATAGTGATGTACAAGCAAAAATGCTGACAATCTGCTTGCATAATGTTAACCCTGGCCAAAGAGGTTGCTACCAGGAGTCTGTATGGCCAAACGGTGCAGGACAATGTTGATAAAACAGACGCACTGGTCTGCTGAGATAAATTGCATTGACTGCATCTGCTTTTGGAAAAGCTGAACAAAACAAGAGAGTAGGACAATGGATCGTGCTGAGCCTCAAACACATATGAGCTGGCACACATGCAAACCGCTGGGCACAGGCAGCAAACAATGGCCTGAAATGCTGTTGCTGCATCCACCCTTCTTGCACTCTCTCCTGCAGGCACTGTGTTAGATAGAGATAGCAATAGCATTTACACACCATTTCTCCTTGCAGTGTCAGCCACTCAAAGTGGCCTGAGTAGTCAAAGACTTGTTCAGCCTGACGGCAAATGGCCAGCACTGTCTTGACAGTGATAGCCGGGTACTTGCCACGCAGTGTCTCAGCCCCCAGCAGAACTCCGTCTGTGCCATCTAACACAGCGTTGGCCACATCAGTTGCCTCAGCCCTGCTCAAAACAAAGTGAGTTTGGATTTGTGGTTGAGCTGTTGCCAGTGCACAGTATCCAGACAAGAAGCCTGTGATGCTACCATGGATGCCACAGCCATCCATGGCAACAAGCTGATGCCATGGCGGTTTTGACACGGCTTTGTTTGACCGGCTGACTGCATAAGTGCAAGTCAGAACATATATGCAGAGAGTTGCCATGCACATGTTGCTCATGAGGTTTTTGATCAAGAGAAAATGCAGTTTAGCATACCTGGTAGGGCGAGGGGCAGTAGCCATGGTGTCCACCACACGCGTAATGATGACAGGCTTGCCCAGCAAGTTACACTTGCTGACTACCTCTTTCTGTACCCGTGCCATCTTTTCCGGGGCTACATCTAACCCCAAGTTGCCGCGGCTGATGATGACTCCATCCGCTGCTGTGGCAATGCTGGCAAAGTTGTATAGGGCTGCTTGGTTCTCCACCTTGGCCAGAATTTTGGTCTGTTCTAGGCCCAATTTATCCAGGAAGTCACGCAGGCCGTCCACATCTTCTCCATCACGTGTGAAGGTCAATGCAACAAAGTCCACCTCGAACTGAGAGGTGATGTCTCTGATAGCATGGACATCATGCTCACTGAGCAGTGGGAGGTCTGCTTGCATGGACATCCTGTCCTCCTCATTTGCTGAGTGGTGCGTTACAGTCAGCAGACCATCCATGACTGCATCATTCTGTGCTGTGCACTTGACATTGTTGCCCTCTACTGACTTCACCTCTAGGTATAATGACGAGTCATCTGCTCCACTGACAAGATATCTGTGATGAAAACATATGTGGTGACATCTGTTTTGGTGCCTTTCAGCACTGCAGTGCTCTGTCATGCAGCCAAGGCATCATAACATGGCAAAACCTGGTGCATCTGCTCACCTGCCAATAAACAGTGTGTCCCCAACATTCACTAGGTTGTGGAAGTTTGGGTAAGTGATAGGCAAGCAGCTGCTTGAGGCAACTGCATTGATGTCTGTTGTGACAACAACCTCTGCGCCCCTCTTTACATCAAAGGCGCCCTCGTGTTTGGGCCAGCCTCGTTCATCCAGTGTGTAACTGCGCCTGATCATAAGTTCTCGGCCAAGCGTGTCCAGCAGCACAGCACATAGACGCCTGGTCTGCTTGATAGCAAGCTGGAGGTTATGTAAAGATTTCTTGTGGTACTCCACTGGACCCCACTGCAGCAAGCAGTCTGGCGTAGGTGGTACAGAACAGCATAAGCACATCATACTCAGCTTCAGCACATCAAGCAGGAGGTTCGCTCACAGTCAGGTCGATTCGAGCGCATGACATCCCGCATTCTAGCAGCTCGACTAGCTGGTCCACTTCATGACATGCTGGCCCGATCGTAGCGATGATTTTCGTGCCAGCTATGTGTGGAGTCGGGCTTGCAGGGTTGAGGATAGATGGTACATCATCTTGCTCCAAGAAGTGCAGCTTCGCTTTCATTGTGACAGCTGCAACCGCAAGCCGGCCTTCAAAGGCGTAGTTGATGTTCTGCTCGAAGTCAGACATTCTGACTGTGCTGGCGCGATCTTAGCAATCACAGGAATCTAGTCATCCCTTTGCTAGGATATCACGTCATGATCTGGGAGCAAAAGTCGGGAAAGTCCAATTTGCACCTTGGCCAGAATCAACACATAGCATCATACAGGCGTGCATTTGTGCATTGATAGACCGCCCATCAATGCGCTGAATTTGTATGCTAGCACATGACCCGCTTGCTGAGCAGCACATGCCCACATGAAGTACTTCAAGCTGCTGCTTATCAGGAATGCAAAGTTACAAGGACGACCAGACATACACAATCCTGGTGGGCCAGAGCTCAGCTGGCTCTGTGCTTTGGTGCTGACTGACATCATGTCAGTGTATTCCGCCAGAAGGTAATCTATTTGACTGTTCACTCTTTCACATATGAGAAGACCACTGCGTCAATTGCAGCTTGTGCCGGTCTTGCAGCTGCATGACACCAAACACTCTCAGCATACCACAAGCAACTAAGCTTGCTCACTTGCCAACAGCACTTTGAAACAAGATCCCCTAAGCTACATCAGCATTGAGAGGCATCGCCCAGGCCTGCAAAATAGGTAGCACGTACCTGCAGCATATGATGGCAGTGCTGTAATTGCACCAAGGCATGGTATATACCCTGGCTATCCCGCTGAGCAGCATATGCAGCCAGCACTATTGCAGCTTCACCCTCCAAACCAGCTGAGCCTGCTACCAGGACTCTGCTGCTGCTGTTTTGCAGCGCCTGAGAGACATGTTGCAGAATTGCTGGCAGCTGCGTCACCAGTGACGTATACTGGTGGATCTCCTCATCAGGCTGCACAACACTTCAACTCTGACAGTGCCTGTGTGGAATTGATACAATGCAGGATGTACCTGTTTGCAGCAGCGGCACCAGCAAAGTAGCACAGCTGTTATCCTCATTTGCTTGTGCGCACTTAACAAAGCATGCGACCAAGCCACAGTTTTGAGTATTGGCTGTACATAAAAAGCTGACCTGATCAGGCACATTCACAGGGATGAGCTTGGCTTGTACACCAACAGCCGAGCAGCTCTTCAGAGCCTGCGCCAGCTGAGGGTCAGCCCGAAGCCAGTGCAGCACATCTGCCACAGACAGCTCCTTGGCTGAGTCCACATGCCTCAGTTCAGCATGACTGCAGACAATGACTGCATGTGTGATGTTGCCCTGGCGCAACACTGCAGCCTGCTGCATGGCACTTACAGTGCCCAGGCAGAGCTGCTCTGAAACAGCTGCCAGATGATTGCTGTAGAAGTCTGCCATGCTAGATTCATGATTGCATGAGGCAGTGAATATAGGGGTCAGGAAGAGGGCAGGAGCAGCAAGGGGCTTCAGGGGGGTAAGCGGTAGAGTTACTGGCTGGCGGTAGGGGGACAGGTCGCTGCGGGGGTCTTGCAGGGCTTGCTGTACCCTGCAACACTCATGGCATTGCGTCAGGGGGGTCCGTCTGTCAACGGTCAATTTGTACATTGCTGATGTGACTTCTGAAAGGCTCAACATGCAAGAGTTTCTTGAGTTAAGCTGTTTGAGTTGCGCAGCTCAGCACATTTTCTGCATTTGTAACGGACTTGTGCAGAGGAGGGTGAGATTGGTCATCATGTCATCCAATGCAAAGGTATTGCCTGGCAGTGATGAGATTCAGAGATGACATGTGCCTCCTTGTGCATGATCACACAGAGATGCTGTTGCACAGACAGCATACAGACTTTGTCTTCCTGGAGAACAAAGATCAATTAGCTTGAAGTTGAAATGACTGACCTGTGTAAGACATCCTTGGCAGATGGGCGCTGAGCTGGATTCCGGACCAGAGTGTATTTCAGCATATTAGCAACTGCCGGCAGCTTCTCCAGGGAGTGTCGTACGGTTGGTGACAACAACTCCTGCAACAGTAGCTTGCCTGAACCACGCCTGCTGCAAAGTATATGCAATGAGCTTTCATGCTTAGGGTGTTTTTACGCACCGCAGTATCAACCACTTCCATCAGTACCCCATGCAACTGTTGGTGCTCTATCACTGTCCGCAAAAACAATGTTCAAGTCATGAGTTCATCACCAAAGCACACTGTGCTTGTGCTCTTTCTGTCAGAAGTTGTCTGTCGGCCTTCCATTGGTCCCCGGAACACAAATGTAAACAGAATTAGCAGTACTTGTGATCTGGCGTAAATTTGCCAGCCTATGCATCGTACAAGATCAATCATTACAAGAGCCTGGAGCATGTGTGCATATTGGGAAGGTCAAATAGGTGTTATCACTGTCTCGCACTACGCACAATGCATACCTGGTTTGCGTCTGTGACTGTAATGAAGAACTTTGGCCAGTCCAGATCAGATGGGAACAGCAGGTTGCCTGTGACCAGTTCATACAGCAGGCAGGCCAGCGCCCACACATCACAGGCTGCGTGGGTGCTGCTAGCATCCAGTGCAGTCTTTGTTGTACTGCTGGCTGCGAGCAGCATCTCAGGTGACCTCACGCACTCTGTGCCACGGTTCCTATAACAGCACATCCAGGTTCATAGGCAACCACTGCAACCTGAGTTGGAGCAGTTTGCAACCTCCTGTTGCCTGCAGATGTCAAGCGTTTGTCTGACGCAGCAGTATGGCAGATCAAAGCAAGTATGCGATATGACTTGGGAATGGATGGCAGATTCAGCTTGCTGGTGATGAGCTTTTGCAATCCAACATGTGCAAACTTTAGTCACAATGTCCTTACGGCTGCTGAAGATGCAGGCGTGCTACAAGTCCACAGACTTTTTGTTGTGTTATGTTGCAAAGTGTCAATCAATTGCAACGTATGCAAGAGCCTGGCATCGTTTACACAAGGCAGAGGTCTGAGCATCTTAATCAGTCAAAGTCTAATTGCCTTTACACACAGCACAGACTGCATGTGTTGCAACTCACATGCTGATCTGGTCCTGCTCTGATTGGCTGAAGTCATGACTGTCACCAAAGTCTCCCAGGACCACCTCAAAAGGAGGCTCATCTGAGGCTGGTGACCAAAACTCCTGCTCTGACACTCCGGGCAATGCGTGCAAGAAGACATTGTCACACTTGAGGTCAAAATGTACAATCCCCTGCTCTGAAACTGCCTGCACTCAAGGATAACAGCTTCTTCGCATTGGTTTGGATTCACCTTGGCAGTACCATCTTGCATGTTGCACCCAAATGTATGCAATGTGCGAGATGGTACCACCCCAACAACATACAAATGTGCTGTTGGGGTGGTCTCAAATGGGCAGGGGGTGCACAAGCATAAGCCTTCATATGGCAGACTGTGCAATTGCAACAAAAGTGGAGTCTGCCTGAGCTTGTATCGGAAGGTTCTAGGAGGCTTTGCTAAGATATGCTTTTGAGCTTGAAAGGTTGTTGAACACAGCTACAGCGTACACAAAACATTGGTAACATGTTGAATGGCTTGAGTCATGCCTGTAGAAGACTTGCAAGCTGGGCAAAGATATTCAGGTAGAGCCTAAGCTGGTGGCAAGCATCCTCTGGTTGCCTGTGCCGCCATTCTCTGAGACTGCAGCGGTACTTGGTCATCACCAACATGATGCTGTCAGTGCAGATGCCAAAATCATGTATTCTGCAGATCCCTGGCACATTGCTCACCCGCTGCATGATGGCAATCTCCTTGAAAGCCGTCATCTGCACAGCACAACATAAGGCTAAATGGTACATCTGTAGAGCCCAAAGCTACATATAGCTCCTGCTGGCAGAAGGCCACAAGACACATGCACAGACTGATGATGAACAGCTTTACCACAGGCTGCCATTACTGCATCACGTGCGCTCCAAGCAGGATTACCCGGCTGCTGGTTCAAGGGGTATAACAACATGTTTGGTGAATGAAAGAAGAAGCAAGGTCATGCACACGTACCTGACTCACAGGGTTGTCCCCAGCTGTCGGCAGGTCAGTGATCTTGACTGCCAGGTCTGGGGCATCAGCACAAAACTTGGGGGGTTGGCAGGTGAACACCTGGGCAAAGGCTCCGCGTGCTATGCGCTGCTTGTCCTCATACATGCTCTTGTCAAACAAGAACCTGCAGACAACAACAACAACAGCATTGCTTGCCTCACAGATGCAGCTTCATGGCATGGATCTGTTGCTAGGACCTGTTGCAGCAAAGTGCATTCAGTCTGAACTGTGGCTCATGAGCCTGGGGACAACATCCAATGTTAGCCTCCTTTAAGATCTGCAGATCGCATCATTTGGCAATGATAATGGCAATGCACTTCATACCAGACATCTACGCAAGATTCCGACAGTTTACCAGGATTTACATATATAAATACATTGTAGCATCATGGGATTATTGCACACCTTCTGAGAAAATGCATCAGTCTTGCCAATACCTAGCAAGTAATGGAGCAAATGTGTAGCAATTGAATGAATGAGTATGCCAAGCTCTTAGCAAGCACAGGCAAGATGTACTACTCTACAGCAGCAGCCCAGCAAGCCACTCATGCAGACAACTCTTGGGCACAAGCGCACAAATGACAACAGACCTGCAGGTGAGGCGCAGCAAGCGGATTGCAGGTGGGCCTATGGTTTTGGCCCAGTGTAACAAAGGGCCTGACATGCTGGCATTGCCTGCCCAGCTGAGGTGCTGCTGCAGCACACTGACAGGCTGCTGGGCAGAGGGGTGCTGACTGTTGCAATACAGTGGGTCCAACTGCCCATTGCTGGTCAGCAGAAGCTCCAAAATCAGCTGCAACATCTGCATTGTATGCAAGCCAGTCACAATGCTGATCATCAAGATGCACACTGCATGAGCGGTCTCTTGTTTCGATGAAGTTGACCCAACAGACTCTCTGAAAGCTGCAGCTGTCATCGCACTCATGGATGTGAGCTAGAGCTGCAGCTGCAGTCATAAAAGCCATTTGTGCACAACAAAGGGCACAAAACACTTCTTTGGTATTGCACTACAGCACGTCAATGGCTTTGAAGCAGCATGGTGCACACCTGAGCATGCAGCTCAGCGTCTGCATACAGGAACCTCCTCGCTCTCTTCTGCTCATACAGCGCAAGGTTGCCCCCTCTATTGTCAAGGTCATTCACAGCTGGAGCTGTTTGAGTGCTATCACCTTCACCGCAGAGATCCTGCAAGATTCATCAGCATCATCTAATGCTTATGAGCTCAGCAGCCATGAGCCTCTCTTGATGTTTGAGCCAGCTTCTTGCAAGGCAAGGTGGAGAACTGCACAATGCGTTGATAGCCTGCGTTTGTTCATGGCGAGGCATGCAGCCGACCTACTGTCTTATCCATGCCTTTGATGCACAGCGCAGCTGCAGTCACACAGTGCATGTTGGAGGCAGATGGTTTAGGGTCCCATCAGAAACTTCTCCATCTGTTGCACACCTGTGAATTGTGCCCAAGCTGCACTGCTGAACGCCCAGCTGGGCACGGGAGGTTTAGCTTGGGCATCTTCAGACGGTCTGCCTGTGAGGGGCTTTGACTGTGTTTAGGGCTTACTGGTGTCAAGATGGGGATGTGAGGAGTAGCTCGCAGGCTTGCAGCCTTTGAAGCACCTCCAGGACTTCCTGAGCTAGGCTTGTCATCTGTCAGGCGCCTGCAAGCACATCAATACTGACATTGGCATTGCCCTCATGTACAAGATGTAGTGGCACAGATGCACAATGTGCTGGCATGACACTGTCTCATTTCCGTTCACAACCGCATTTGCTGAGCATACTGCTGATGATCACGTATTTGATCACACATCGATTTCAATCTACCACAAAACAGATTGCAAAACAAAGTTGGCTGCTGTGCTGTTGCAAGTGCACATATGCCAAGTGACCAAGATTGGCTTGTGCAATTGTGGCAGGATTACTCCTGGTGTGGAGGGATGCATGCCTGTGAAAAGAGGACAGTGGTGTTGGCAGACTTGCTGGTCCTCCCTTGCGAGCTGAGCCAGCCAGGTTGAGAGCGGGCAGCGCAGGCCTCTTGGGAGTCAATCGAGATGACTCAGGAGGTGAAGACGGCGTTCTTGAGCTATCAGAATCACCACTCTGCAAGGCAGACATACATGTGCAGGCTGTGCTGTAATGACAGGAGGCGATGGGCCTTTCCAACACCCACTGAGACACAGCTGTTTCAAAAAAGCAGCGTGTGTCAAGGTCAGAACACATCATCCTGACTGTTTCGTTAAGTAACTTAAACCCTGTGGCTCAGCCAATGCGGCAGTAGCCATGTATGGTAACCGATATGACAGTGTGATGCACAGGCTGTCAGTGCTCAGGAGCACTTGAACTTGGTACACCATTAGCAACAAGCTCACTTTAGGTGCAAGACAACACTTTAGGTGCAATACACCATTAGCAACAAGCTCTTGGGGGTGTAGACATGTCACTGTGTGTGAGAGACGTCTGTTACATAGTGGTTCAAGCACAGGAACAACTGGCAACTAAAGCACTAGGGAGATCCTTAGCTGTCTTGAGGTTGCACAGATGGGATTTACCTGACTGTCCATTTCCAGTAGCTGCTGCATGTCCTCCTCTAAGTCACCCTTGGACACAAAAGCTTGGGGAAGCTTCTGCCTAACACTGCCTGCTTTAGCAGCCTTTATTGAAGCAACACCTGAGTCCAGCTCGGGATGCCCAGCTGAAATCTTGGGACTACGTGTTGAGTTGGGCGGTAACGAAGGTAGCCGCAATCTTGAGCTCAACTTTCCAAAAGACTCTTTGTGAGACATGTCATATCTGCTGGGGCTTAGCAATGAGGCAGTCATAGCAGTAGTGGCTGCAATAGAATCAGTGTTTGGTGCGGAGTCTGGTGATGTTACAAAGGATGAAAGTGGCACAGCTGTGGCCAAATTCAGCTCTGCTTCCAAATTGATGTTCCTTATCAGAAAATCCATGACACCCAGCCCATACAAGTGCTGCCTGACAACTTCGGCCTGCACGCAACATATCTTGGCTGTACATATCAAGGATCATGAGTTATCTGTTTTGCAAAGCATCGTTGAAGGCTAAACTGCATCATCTGTTCAACGGCTGCAGGATCAAGAGACGCTCTCTGTGAAGGCTGCGGCACATGTTGCAGATCATGCAAACTGTTTGCAGCTGGTGTATATGATGTACCATACAAATTTTGCGTATCATCAAGCTGTATAGCTATGCTTGCATGTGTTCAGGTGTTGGGCAACGATAAATGTGTTGATTACCTTATGTTTGGCAAGCGCCTGCAGTGCAGCACGTATGCACCTTGCAGCATTACAACTAAGCCAAAAGCTAGCCTAACAGGTGATTTTGGCTTACCATGTAGCAATGAAGCCTAGTGTTGTTATATTGCTGGCTGCCTGTGGACTACCAGTGCCCTTTTCCACCACACTGAAACAGCACGTTAAGGTTTTAGTGCCTCTCGTCACGCTGATGACTTCTACATATCTTTCACACAGACAGTCGCAGCAGCGAGAATAGTTTGGCTGAAGCTGACTGCTGCCTAAGACATGAGCATCACCCTTCAATTTTAGCGTCAACGGGCTTGTCTTCTGCTCGGACAGTGACCTGCCGTCTGCAAAGCTGGACATTCTGCGTCTGTACTCGTAGGTGACTGCTGTGTCCAAGGAAGTTGTGCTTGATGCTTTGATGCGCCTGCAACTGACATTGGTTTTTTGATCTTCCGTTTCATCCCCAACAAACGTGCCGACAAGGAAGCGGCAAGCGTCCTGTTGAGTTTGCAACTGTTTGAAACTCGGGATTGTGCTTGCTTGAAGAGCGAAAGGCTCGGCAGTACCTGCTGGCATCGTAGTAGCGAAGCTCGGCACGGGGCCCCTCTGCTATTGTGACCTGCGGAAGTTCGAGCTGGAACGGACCGCACACGCACAGAAGACTGGCTTGTCAACATCATGACACCGATTGTCCCTGAAGTCGAGCTATCAAAACTGCCCTTTGCAGCTGCTCGGACCGTTCAGCAAGGTTCAGGATGCTAAATGTGCGCTTGACATAGAGTAGCCGTGCACAAATCTGTAGGAGACAACCAGAATGTGGCTGCCTTCTGATACATGGCACACGATACTTGCTGTGGGCATGAACGTCCTGCTCGGATCAGGCACTTTTGATTTACAAAAAGCAGGCAGATTATTGAGTGTGTACAACAAAGATACAAGGCAAGAGGATATACGCTTCACTACTCTGGTGATTGAACCCGCAGAGCAAGACAACAAATCCTAAGCATCTAGTGTACAATGATGTGCAAACCCATCACACTGTACTCAGAGGACTATACATCACGTTTATCATCATCATCATAAAAATCAGCAAATTCAGTACAATGCAGCAATCAATCTTCATAAAATACATATACAAATAACATATCTGTCTTCTGAGTTGCTGAAGGATTCATTTGCATGTAAAGTACACTCTGAACAGTGTCATATGTCAAAAGTACACCACAACCAGCTAGATGACTGTGCCTAGCCCCATCATGCTTGCACTAATCAAGCGTTTGATGGTTCAGTGATTGAGTCACACACTTGAGTACAGTTTCTGGTACACTTTGACAAGTACAGAGGCATTGTGTCGGCCCTCAAGAGTGCACCTGCAGGGTGTAGCCCTTGTCCCAAACTTGCTGCTCTTTGCCCACCAGCATGGTCTTGCTCAGCCTTTCATGCTCATCAGTTGTGACTGTGCTGATACCCAGCTGCCTATCCAGAAAGCTCTCAGCAGTGAGGACACAGCTGTCCATGGCCAGCCTGGAGCCCATACCCTCTACGGCATCTTCTGTCATGGGAACAGCTCCAGGGCCTGTGCTGATTCCAAGGGGAGAGCATGACTCATCTGGGTGGAGGCCTTCATGGTCTATGTCAGTCAGGTTGGGGGTGCGGTACCTGCACGTGTCCTGATGTGTCACTCCAAAATTGGCATGAAACTTGCGCGCCATGTAATTGTTGCATGACACTAGAACTACCTCCACACATTGCACTGTTGCTGGCTGCAGTATGACTGCCATAGTAAACGCTGCCCTGTGCCATGGTAATGAAAGTACGTCAACACATGAGAAACTCCAAGCAGGTACCCAGATGAGGATAGGCGTTACAAAACAGAGTAAGGCCAAAGGCGTAGTGTCTTACTTGGCAACCGTGACAAACAAGGCAGAACCGTCCTCCAGTTCAAAGACACTCTGGATCTTGCCCTTGCCAAAGGTCTGGTCCCCAATCAGAGTGGCTCTATGGTTGTCATGCAGGGCGCCAGCCAGAATCTCACTGGCTGATGCGCTGCCGCCATTCACCAGCACGGCTAGAGGGGCAGCAGTCATGGCAGAGCCTGCCTCCAAGACTACCCTCTGCACGATAACACATTCAAGTGTCAGCGTGCAAACAAGTCATTTTTCAGAAGGCAGTGGGTCACATATAAGGCAGTACAGAGGATGTAGGCATAAAAGCCAGCTGCATGTTGACTCTTGTACGGCAAGAAAGGGTGCTTACGACCTGTCAGAAGGCCAGGCAAAAGTTGGCCATGAGACAGGTGATTACAATAGGTTGTGCATACCATATGCCGTAGGGCACTTGCATCACGCACTGGATGGCCTTCCAGTGAGGGCTATGCACATACAGGGAGAAAAGGTGACGCTTGATGCATTGTGGTTTGTGGGGGAGGGAGGGGAGGCAACCTGCAAGACTGCTGTGGTGCCGGCAACATCCCTGCCTTCGACAGTGAGAATGGCAGCTTCACCAGGCAGCCAAAGGCGGGCAATGTCCAGGCCAGCTCGGACCAAACCACCAGGATTGTTACGCAGGTCTAGGATGAAGGAGTCACACCCTCGCTCCTGCAGGTGGACACACCATCAATACCTGAAGTCACGTGTGCCTTCAGCAAGAATGCGCCGCTTTCAACTTGAGACTGGTTGCAGGCAAGCAAGGCTCCAATGCTGATTTGCTACATGGGTGCGTCCAGACAAAAAAACCCATGTAACTCTGTGCACGACGCCCTGAGAAGCATACTATTTGTTAGAAAGTGTAAATGCTGCAGCAATGACACGCAGGCACAAGGGCGTGTGGATGACATACTATAACAGGCGTCAATGAGTTGGCGTCTGCTCAAGCCAAGTGAGTTGCACACTACACCTGAAGGTCTGCAATGGCATGACGCATTTCAGGGGCAGCCTTTTGGCTGAAGTTGACTAGGCGGATGTAGCCTGTCATATGGTCCCCGTGCTGCATAGCAGTGCTGAACACAGGACTGAGCTCCAGCCTTTCGCGCTGTAACTGAACCTGAACAGCACACACTCAAGGCTGAACTGCTTGTCCCATGGCAAGCGAAGGGCAATGGCACCCATGTGGTCATACCACCATGCATACACCATGAACAACCAGCTGTACTTGATGGGTTTGCAAAGCACTTGGATGTACAGTAGCTGGTGGGACTGATGTACTTGCTGCTACACCTCAGTGCCTTTCGTTCAGTAACAAGCAAACGGTGGGTCAAATGTCCCAGAATGATAGAAGTGGACAGGGTTGTAGCACCTGTCTGTACTCTAGCCTGGGTAGGGGAGGCTCAGGGCGGGCAGGTACGCCAGGGACAGCCTCTGTGCGGCGAGCCAGCCGGACAACCACACTGCTGCCGCTGCGACCACGCAGAAGCTGTGCAGCCTGATCACCATTCCAGCCTACTGTGGCTTGTCCATCAATACTGACGACCTACACATATCAATGATGACTGAGTTTCATGTCATGCTGTGTAAAACTACCTCATGTGGCACTTGCTTGATGATCTGACATCTTCATGATCAGGAATGTGGCGCAAGGAAAAGTGCAGCATGTCACATCACATGGGTACAGCTCAGTATCAACAGCAAGGGACAACAGATGCCAAAATTCTGCCTGCTTGTGAAACGCAGTATGCTGACCTCATCACCAGGTAGGACACCAGCTTTGTCAGCAGGACCCCCCCTGATGGGAGCCAGCACCACCAGTCGGCCACTGGAGGGCTCCTGAGCAATGAGGAGACCCACACCCTGTACCTCCCCATCGCTGCTCACTCTGAAATCAGCATACTCTCTGCATGCAAACCACGGCTTTGTCAGCAGACCTGCTTGTCAATGTTGTACTGTGAACATGGTGTCAAGTCAGACCGCCACTCCTTGTATTTTCTACTAAGCTAGAGGACTTGCAGCCACTTGCGGCATAGACTGGCATGCTCAACAGGGCATGGCTGTCTGCATAATGCAAGAAGAGGACAGTGGTGGCATTTTATTTGTTTTTAGATAATGACATGCAGACGCTGATACCTGGCAGGTACTACGCGAGTGAAGGGGTCTCCAAGTTTTGAGAGCATGTGCCCAATTTCTCTGTATGCAACATCACCAGAATCTGCTGTGTAAGCTGCATTGAGGCCCTCTGTCAGCTCATGATCCCAGTTGTGTCCAGCAAACCTTGCGTCCACAAATACTTCTCCAACAATGGTCCAGGCTTCCACCATTGTTTGCTGAGCAGCAAAAACTGAAGGGTTGGCAGAAGCTGGAAATCTGTACGTCAACAAGCTCGATTAATACAGTGCCATGAATTCAAGCTGGATCCTGTTGATGCGCATCGACTCCAAGCTAACAAGGCTCACAGGCGCCTGGGTTCAGCCCTGAGTACACACCTCATGAGCTCACTGGCGCCTGCTGATAAACAGCTTGCAAGGATGGCTGCAGACAAGCCAATAGCCACAGCGTGCTGCCCAAGCTTCTTCACCACAAGGCTCAACAGCTTGTGACCCAAAACAGGCGACCCATCTGTATTAGTGCAGCTGGATGATCTAAACCTGGTTCTTCGAGCACAGTCACAGTGCAAGCTCACTAGGAGTCACGGTCTCACCTGTAGCCTTCACTGTGAGGTCGACACGCCCTTTGCAGGCCACGAGTGTGCTAATCCGGCGGCGAAGTATGTGTTTCCGTCGACCAGCTGTCACAAGGGTCCTGGCTGTTGTCACGGACGTCGGAAGAGCAAACGAAGGGCCTCGCTGGCGGTGCTGACGTGAGACACATCGTAGGCTTACAATGGCAGGCAGACAGCCTCTTTCAGCCATGCACGTCACCATAGCGTTCCGCTGCAGGCGCGAAAATTTCCAGAGATGTTACGAGACTGATCAGTTTGCGTACCAACAGGTGCTGACACGGGCGCCCAAGCTGCAACAAGAGGACTTGCTCCTGCTTGCGGACCTGATACGCCCGTGTGAGCAGCTTTGTGAAGCCTTGACCTGTTATTTTGTAACAGAGCTGCTCTGGCAATTGAAAGCACTGTGGACCAGACAGTCAAACGCTCACAACCCTCGTTCGGTTTTCAGCAGCTTTATCAGCCGTAATTGATCACGAGGGATCCATTGTACTGCAATGCCTTGCAGTCACTCATGGGCACGGTAACCATTGAGCCCAATAATGCCTTGCAAACCATTCAAGCACAATAGACGTTCTTTGAGTGTATCCCTAGCTTGCGTGTTTATGCAAAAATCAGCGTCGACTTGGATGCACAGCAGATTGTACAACGTGCCATACCTGCAGCAGTGCTAGTAAAAATGCAGGCAGCCCCAATGTGTAGCACCAACTGAGCTTTTGCAACACTCGACATTTCACGTCGGAAGATGCATCTGCTTTTCCCCATAGATTTCTCACTGATGTAAGACAAACAGGGCTTGTACAACCACATGGGAGAGCTGGTCATGTCTCAACTTCTTATGTGCACAGCTGCAAAAACGGCCTGGATTGACGCGAGATGGGTTTGAGTACACAAGTACATTGCTGCAAATGTACACATATCTGCAAGACGTTACAGCATAAGGGATAAGCCAGAAAGGAGTCTCTCACAGTCAGGGTGCTCATACCAAAACAGATATGTAGAACATCAAGACTCCAGAAGGTGCTGCAAGATGCATAGAGCAGCAGAAAACGCTTATGCATGCATCTGTAGTCATAGTCACAATTGAGTAAAGTCTCTCTCAATGACAATGAAGCCATACTCAATCAGGGGATTCATTTGTTGGTCAAGCTGTCAGGAAAGCAACATTCCCAGGAACTTAATCTCTACTTGCCGCCAAAAACACCCCGCAGCCCTCCAGATTTGCTGGAACCCGCCTTCTTCTGCAGTCGCATAGATACAATTATGCATGGCAGGCCGCAAGCAGTTGCACACTGGTAATCTCATGGGATTTGGTGCAAATAATGATGCACGCAATCCTGCTGTGCAGACCACAATTGCTGCGAATTGCCTTCTGAGGCTGCGTACTTCCAGAAGCTCAGGGCAACTATTCAGGCAATCATGCTGCAAGCAGAGATGCATGCTAACCTTGGTGCCGCCCTGGTTGGCCTTCTTGTTTATGGTACTGCCTACTTTCTTGATATTGTCCTTGGCGCCCTTCTTCAAATCGCCATTCTTGAATTGCTGTACATCCTGCTCATAACCAGCTCCAGCACCAGTGGAGGAGTCCTGTACACAGTGATACAGGTGAGATAACGCTGCAGTCTGTAGCTGCCAGTCGCACGCCAAATAGGTGCCAATGCAGGAAATTTGCAGCAGCTGCAAGCAGTGACACGTGTTTACATGCGCCGCACTGTTGACAGCCACAAGTAATCAGGCATAGAAAAGTCACAGCTTTGCCAGAAGCTATAACAATGCAGTCCAAGTAAGAGTGCCAGACAATGTTGCATTGTCATTGAAACGCAAAAACATGTCAAATAAAGCTCAATTCAATCGCTCTGTTAGCCCCTGGTTTGTCAGCCATACCAACATGTGCAAGTGAGCACTGTAGCTGCTGTAGGTGATTGATGTAACACAAAAACCGCCACAGTGTGCTTGGCAGGAGCCTGTGGGAGGTACCTTGACTGATGCTGCACCCATGAAGTCATTGAACCCAGGGTCAACCTTGGAGAGAATGAATGCACCAGCGCCAATAGCTGCCAGAGAGGCTGCAAAGCAATGAGCACCACTGAGCTGTTGTTGACAACAAAGGCTTGCAGCTAATGCATGACAGATAATGTCGAAAAGATTCAGGGCTGTTGCTGTAGAAGACAGGGATGCAAAAGGTAGTCTGTGTGTCAGCTGGCCTGACCTGGTAGCGCCACTGCTCTGGGATCAATGTCACCGCCATCAGAAAATATCTTAGGTACTAGGTTTGGCACATTGAACTTTGGCAGGCTGATAGAGGGCGCACTAACTGAAGGAGCAGAGTCTGTGACGCTGTCAGTTGCTTTCTTGACCTTTTCAGCTGCACCTTGGAACACCTGAAACGTGAAGCCCAGATGTGCATTGTGCTACACTTTTTCTGTGCAAGCAGGCCGTGTTGCAGGCCTGCATCTGACTAGCGACCAGCATGCCTTCATCTTCAGCGTCGATCTTCACCCTGTCACCTTACCTTCTTTGCTTCTACTTTCTCGAATATGACCTTGGCGTCAACTGAACTGGATTGAAACACAAGTGCGGCTGCGCAGCTGGCAGCTATTAGACTCAAGTTGTTTGCGTCGCCTGCACGTAGCACAACCGAACTGCGTCCCCGATAAGCAGCCTCACCACAACGAAATGTACGACGCCTGTTGCCGAATAATCAGTAGCGTGACCTAGATATCATTTCGTCGCAAGACAGGGAATTACGTCTGTTGTGAGCGCAGCATATCTGCTGAGTTCCTCTTGCGCCACTCCTGCTTGGGTAACTGCGGACGCTCTGAAAGCAACTCGGCCTGACCAGGGAGGTGTGCAACATCGTGTTCGATTGCATGTCGAAGTTGTGACTGAACCTGCACAGCGCGCGCGCTTCTTGAGCCGAAGCAATTTGGTACCTTATCGCCAAAACTCGCTGAGCCTCATGAACCGGACGCCGTTCACGATTCTGATTCCAAGTTAGTCATCAGCATGCAGTGCCAGATGTAAGTGTCGTTATCCGGGTCGAGGCGTCCAACGTCCGAAAAATACAAACCATTTGCATTAGTTCCCCATAAACACATAACTTTGCCGGATGAGGGGTCATTCAGAAATGTGAAGTCCCATGAGGTTATAGTGTTCTGCATCATGAGTTGATCCTGAATTCAATGGCTTCGCAGCCATGCTGGAAGCAGCCCGAATCATGCATGTGTTGAACATGCCATCTACACTATCACCATTCGTACATACCAAACGTAACAGTAGATGAAATAAGCAGGGAACAATAATGTGCTGGCCATAGCAGAATGCACCATTGTTCACAATTTATAAATTTGGTTAAATTTGCCCTGATGGTGCGATTCTCACATGATTAAAGCAACACATGTACATTGAAAATGCCTGACCCTTCACCACAGGATCCTATAGTGACAATGTTCATTAGGGTCCAACAGACATCGAGACACAGTGAATGGCATGATCATCGTAGGACAAGGCAAGCAACGTTCAACAATTGTCATCTGAGCCCCAGCCGTTGGAGCCAAACAAGGCCTGCTGCACCGCCATGAGCTAACCATGCTGCTTGGCCCCCATTTGGGCTCCAGCGCACCTATGCACTAATGACTTAGACAACATCGGTATTGACACATGTACCAACAAATGCCTTGCAGCCCAAGAGCCCTGTGCCAGTAGTTGTCAGGTCTACTGTGCAATGCAACAAGCCATGAGCAGGCCATTAAGACTGGCTATAGAAAGCTATTCAAGCAAATGCAAGCGGTGGTATCTGCCAGCAAAGACATCGTTGCTAGCAACACACAACAAACAAGCTTGTCGCTGATTTGCCGGACAAGTATGGTAGTATCAGGTTGTTAACGCTCAACATGGCTTACCCGATGTATAGACTCAATTTCGGGAGCTAGGCCTTTTAGCTTGCTGGGTTTGCTGGCTTGATAGACCCCAGAGGCGTGGTGGGTGTAGTACTGAGCAGACCTCAACTCCAACCCTTCCCCTTTAGCATGCACGCCTGCAAATGCACAGTTGTTGTACAATGCTGTGACACAAAGTTTCCTACATTTTGCATCTCGGCAATGTCATCTGAAGTCAAATAATTGACACAGGATATCAGTGCAAGCTGCAACCAACATACAGCTCATGGTGCACAACATTGAAGAAAGTAACCTGCCACAAAATGTCAGAAATACACAGCGGCATGTTCCAGTGAAGCTTGGAAAGTCAAAGCCCTTGTATGAAGCAGAAATCTGTCAAATTGCTCCAGGAGTGTATATACTTCCAGCAATTGGGTGGTGGCTGGGCAGGCAGTGTGTCTGTCAAATACATGAAGGGATTGATGCTGCACAATGGGAGATGAGGATGGGTAGGTGTCAAGTTGACAGACAGGTCTGACGGACCTGCAACAGTTGTATGGGCGCGGCGCATGCGGTTGTCCTGCAGCATGCGCTCCTTGAAGATGGCCACTTCACCATCTTCGCCCGCATATGCCACCAAGCCGTTGCTGGGGCAGCACTGCACACTCCAGATAGCTCCTGTGTTTGCGCCTCTGCAACACAACCTGATGTTGGTCCTTCAACGTGATGACTGCTATACACCCCTTCCTCTGTCCTCTTTGCAGGGGCTCAGATCAGGGCTGGATCTTAGCCACTGGTCAGAGAGGCAAGCTGTCTGGAAAGTGCAGACAGTGCTGGCATGAGCAATTGTGCAAGTCGCATCTGCTTTTGCCATGCATGGAGCTCAACTTGAGGCTCTCACATTATATCTGACAGACGTAGTGGAGTGGTACCGAGTAATGCTAGTGAACCAATGGATAGCTACACAGAGCTGGTCAGTGTCATGCGCAAAGCAAGCTCTGTATGTCATGCAAGGCAGCAGCAGCCTGTGTCCCAAGCTATGCACTCCTCAGCTGTCACAAGTCCCTCAATTCACAATAGAACGCCGAAGCCGTGGGTCACACAGCAAGCAAGACAGGCAGGGCGCACCTGCTTTCTCGGGTGATATTGCGTGTGCCATGGCCACCCTTGTCACTTTCTAAACGCCAGAGATGGGCATCCTGCCAGGACTGGCCCTCCTCCTGGGGATGCCCTGCCTCATACACAATGCCTCCATCATCTGTGGCTACGAGGAAGCCTGGCGGGTCCAGCAGGTAGCTCCATTGCAGGGACAGCAGGCGACTGATGCTAGACACCCGCCGCTGATACAAGGGCCTGCTTGTGTCCCTGTAAGATGTCCACAAACTGGTGGTATATGCAGGCAGGAACAGTTGTGCCAGGGACGGTACATGGCAAGAGCTGTGCACGCAGATGATCACACCAAAGTCAATGTTCATAGGAGATGATGGAGTTTGTAATGCACGCTGAACTCTATGAGCAAAGGCAGCCGTGAAGCTGATCTGACCAAATAGTAGCAGACAGGATGTGCATCATCATGCATGCACAAGACAGCATGCTTTGGTTGCAGAAGCACAGGTCACTCCCAGCAGGTCCTCACACGTGCTGTCTCAGACTCCAGCAAGCATTCAATGTGCATGCAGTGCTCTGTTCATCACCATATGTTGACGCACCAGGGTTGCAACCAAACACCTTTAGGCAGTACAAGCATGTGCGCTCTGCATTCTCCCACATAAATTGATGTCAAAGACAACGCCAGTGGAGCAACCAAATGCACAACATGGAGCAGATGGGATTCAAAGCAGACCTAGAGTCCCACATTCGGAGGAAGCCCAGGTGGCCAGCTGTGAGGAAGAGGCAGCGCTGCTCCAGGCTCTCCTCCTGTCCCACCTGCCCTGCAACTGCCTGCTGTGTTCGAGAACCAAGACAGGCTCTACTGCGTCGAGTGCATGCGCCATGAGCCCCATCCCTCACAAGGCCATTCCTTATACAGGGTAGTCAAGGAAACAGCAGCTTTGTGTGAGACGGCTAAGCAATGCCTGCAGCTGTCTGATGATGCATGCTGACAGCTGGTGGAAGAGAGTCAACAAACAGGGCATGTTGCTTGAGCACAGGATAGTATGAGGCACATCAAGCTGCCTGCCTCCACCAGGCTGTACATACTGCTGTGTCTACATCACTTTACTGCTTTGCTGGGTTACTTTGCTGGCTTACAGACGTAGCAAGAGAGGCAGGGGTGGGGATGGGAGTTGGATGACCTGTGGGGGACACCAAGCCACTGCTCGCAGGGGTGTCGGCTCCACCTGGAAGTGAGTCAACACGACCATGTCATGCTGAGCCTTTCTGTGTAGCTGTGCTTCTTGGGAAGCTTGCAGAGAAGGCAAATCAGGGGTGGATGGTGCTGAGCTGGGCTGCAGTCGCACAACAGCTAGGCTGCCGTCCCAAAAGCCAACCTGGAGAAGCAGATTTTCATTGTATTTGGTTGCATAGAGTTGTTGATGAGTGCCTAACAAGTTGGATGGCATACTCATGCACATGCAAGCAAGAAGAGGTTTTTCAGGCAGTTGACACATTGCTCAAAGTGCTTAGGCATGGCATGCTGCACATTGCCATCAGTGACATGGCTGCAGTTACAGATGACAGCCACCTGCATTGCATCAGCAGCAACAGCAGAAGCATGGTCTCAGCAGAAATGGCAGCACTGAAGCACAAAACAGCACAGCACAGTACAGCACAGCACAGCATGGAACGGCCTATCCTATGACAGACACTGAAGAGGCAAGTACCAGTAGGAGGTCATGTGGTGCTACAGGCAGCCACTCCACCACACAAGGCAGGCTGCCTCCCATTGCACTGGCTTGCAGCCAGGCCACTGGGGGCACTTCAACCAGCAGCGCAGCATTGACTCCTGACGCAGAGCTGTCCTCTGACCCATCCTTCACAATTGCACAGACTGTGAACAAATGTTGTAGCAATGAAGGCGTATATTGAGAGAGGTAAATTCAGATGAGCAGGTAATGCATCATGGACTATCAATGCAGTATCACAATAGCAAGCATATGCAAGTCACCAGAGCGACATTGTCTTACAAATCATTGTCATGCACCAAGCAAAGACCTGGGCAACTTCATGCAAGGCAGCGCAGGCATGGATGAAGCAGCAATGGGCACCTGATGAGCTGAGATGGGGTCCAAGCCTTGCAGAGCTGCCTTGGGGTGAGGCACAGCCACCACCTGCAGGTCTCCATTGCCCAGCACCAGCGCCAGCAAACCTAGCCTGCATGCCATTGCCTCATGGCATGGCTACACTTGCTGTATGGCTGTAAAGGAAACTTTGGTGCAGGTCCCATCCCGCAAAGGTTCCTGTGAGGTAGAGCTTCAACTGTACCCTTGTATGATTCATGCTGCAGGAACAACAGCATACTGCGTGTGTCATGACTGGCTCCAATATAGTAAGGGGATGGTTTGCTAACCCTGCTGACTTAACAAGTGTCATCATAGGAATAGATCATTTGAGGAGTAGAGCAATACTTCTCAGGACTTCACTGCTTGTCTGTCTCCTTTAGGTAGCATAACATACACACATGTGAACTTGACAACACCAAATGTGGTTACAGCAGCAGTAGTGGAGTAATACAGGGAGCCAGGGGCTGACGCTCAAGACCATAGAGTCTTTTACCCTGTGAGGCGAAGCCCCACCTCGCTAGGGCATCTGTGCCTGCCATGTGATGTGTGCTGGTGTCAGAGGGGCACCATTTGCAGTCCCATGTGAGGCCTCCTTCATGGCAAATGCCAAGCTGCATGTGTGGCAAGGCATTGCTAATTGAGGTGGCCTTTGCCTCAGTGGCATATGGAGCACTCCAGATTTGCACTATTGCAGGACCTGACACAGATTCTCCAATGACTGTCTTTGTGCGGCCACCAGGATGTGCAGCAACTGCTATATACTGCAAGGGCTCCTCTTCATTGTTTGCTGTGCTGTCTGCAGCGATGCGCCAGGGTGAAAGCTGCAGTGCAACTTGCTTAGCCTTTACAAAAGCAGAACTGCGAGCAATTTACCACAGGCAGGGCACCAATCAAGCGCCCACACAGCGCCTCCTACATAACACAGCAGGTCCTCTTTCTGTGCCTTCTGCCTTTTGCTGGGACCTACAGTCTGTGCTGCCCAGGATATGGAGCCTAACAGGGGCAGGGATTGTCCTTCTTGTTCTGCTTCTGCATCCTTAGCCTTTGCAGGATGAAAGATTTGTGCAGACCGCGAGTTGTACTTGACCCTGTTTGTATCCCTGAGAGCGCAGGAGTCGAGAGCATTCAAGGTTGAGCACCCGGAATATACTACATGGTCTAGACACTTGCCACACCTGACGCGCTGCAATTCAGGCACAGCCCAAGATGCAAAATATTCAGTCTGCATGCTGTAGCTGGAATCTGCCGTCTTCAGCGCCCAGAAGGATTGCGTGCATGCAAGTGATCAGCCAAGTCAGTGGCTGCTGCGATCGCCTTGTCACCTCAGTGAAAACTACTGTCACAGCTGCACGCTTGTTGCGACTGTTTTCTCGAGTGAAGGTCACCCCGCTCTCGCTGTGTGGCAGCCAAACCATGGGTTTGCCTTTCCGACTAGAGTTGCCTCAAATCCGCAGCGACTGATAGGCGATGCATAAGGAAACATCCCATTCAAGGGCTCAGCAACATGTGAGAATGACATGCAGTCCAGATCTCAGACTGGACATCTTCAGCGAATTGAAAGTAGACTACAAAGTAAATAAAAGCAAATCACAAGCCTTCTATCACACTAGCAACATTGGCCGCAAACCATCCCACACACAACTGCTGCTGGCTTCATGTGTCCTCTGGCGATTTTCATTTCTGGTGACAACAGTCTGCCGAAGTGTTCACAGCACGCAGTGTGTGATATCATTGGACCTGGACAACGCAACCCACACATGACCAGAGCTCAATTGATGCTGTGCATCCTGAACGTTACTCACTTGGCACAAAACATGTACAAGCTGTTTGAAGCTGCAGCTGCAATTAGATTGGCCTCTGGATGCCACGCTAGGTGCAGCAACTTCTCAGAAAAGTCTGTGTTCCCTGCATCTTGCTCTGCAGGAGCGGGGGTCGTCAGTCGCTTGCTGGCACCTCTATTTAGCCCAAAACGACTTGATGCCTGCACAAGCAAGCTCAACCATTTCAAACATGCCATCAGTATTACTTGTACTGAGACATCATTGCCCAGTAGCCAGCAATGCATGCCATGGTGACAACACAGACACATGTATACAAAGATGTTGCAGCTGTGCTTGATCTGTACCCGTTCATAAGCATTCAGATGAGCGCTTTGAGTTGCACGATGATGGGCACAAGGCTTGTTGGGCTTTGAGTGACTCACTGGACGCTGTACCTTTGCTTGGGGCTGGAGGCGTTTCCTCAAGGGGTCTCTAGAGGCTTCCACAATGGTTTCTGGCCCTCCTTGACGGCCTGTCACTTTCAGGAAGTTGTTGTAGCTGCCTGTGGTGACATACTGTCCATTGCCGCTGATGGCGCAATCAAACTTGTCGAAGATGCAGTCATTCTCGTACAGGTCGCACAACTGCAGCACACAACTCTTGTCAGCTGAGGTGCATGTGAAGTTGCAGCTGATATGTTCAGCCAGCTGAGCACCTAAGAGCATTGGCACCACGACTTGAGTCACTGGACTGCCGTGTTGCAGCAGGCATACAGCAACATTTTCACAATCTACATGTGTGCATGGCAATAGGTTCAGCTGAAGTTGCACATGAAGGCCTTTGCAGAGCCCATGGAGATTGGTCAGCCCGTCAGGACAAGCGCTCAAGATGAGCTGCAGACCAGGCTGAATTTCAGGAGTTTGCACTCGCCTTTGCACGCAGATGCTCATGTACTGAGTACGTGACAACTGGGGCAGACTCCATGTTCAGATCCCAGAGCTTCAGATTCATGTAGTCCCTGGCTAGAATGTACCGGCCATCTGAGCTCCACTTCATGTCTGACACACTACTGATGATTTCGCTAAAGAATGACTTTGATCCCTACAGCAGCAATAATATCATTTGAGGCAATCATCAACTGTGCATAGTCCTTGTACATGAAATTTGTGTAGCACGTGCGGAAAGCATGCATGTGTTCCACACAGCTTGTGCAGCATCGACACACACGGGCATACTGGCATGTATTGTTAGGGCTACATGACATGCGATGAGACGTACTGTGGCTTGTGCCTCTTCATATGAGCGTGCTGACTTATCACATAGCGCACTGCTGCGCATGTCTGCCACTCTGATGGAGCCTTTGCTGCTACTGAAAGCAAACAGATTGCAATGGCTGGGATGAAAGTCGGCTCCAGTGATTACCTGCAAATGCAGGCAAGTGTTGATGACCTTTTTGCGTGACATAGCTGATAAACTCAACTTTCCCCTCTGTATACAGCATTGCAGCTGTTGCAGCCAAGGTAAGGCAGAATGTAACTTTGCTTCAGATCGGTACTGCATGCGCCAGAATACAAGCGCAGTTGGCAACATACAGGGGATGTACTTGTCTGCTGGAGACCTTCATGTCTGTGCAGCTTCTGAAGCATGTACCTCTGTCAGGTCCTCCATGTTGGGAGGCTTGATGTCCACCACATTGAAGCTCTGATTGGTGTGATCCAGATGCCACAGGTTGACACGCAGATCATCACTGGAGATGAAGGTTTCCTGGTCACTGCTTATGGAGATGGCATTTATGTGGTATGTGTGTGCATTCCCAAACACACGCCGACATCTTGCCTGCATGATCTTCTCCACACCAGTGATCTGCAGGGGAGAAAATCAAGGGAACCATATTAGTACATCACGCTGGATAGCAAGTCAGTGGAGAGCAGCCAGGTGCTGAGCTGCAACAAGCATGGATGCACACGGCAAATCAGTCCACTTGGGTTGAATGAACATGACCAGTGCAGGGCGCAGAGAGCCCAAGCAGGGGTATGGGACAAGTGACATATGCCCATTGGTACCTTGGGCATGCGCAGATTCTCCGCAGACTTCAGCCTGTGTTCTGTTGATGCAGCAAGCTTCTGGCGGGCTGCTGAACCATTTGCCCCTGTGTTCCTGCACTCATGTACTGAAGGCCTTACAGTGCCACCCAGGATTGCAATGTCACGTACATGTAGGAGTGCAGCGTGCTGCAGTTGTACAAAGGACAATGTTACACTTTTGAGTTGCATCAACAAGACCACAGGGCAGGGACTCATACCCAGCAGCAATTGACCAGCCGTTATGTGAGCCGTCTCCAAAGTTAAAGTTGGCCAATGAGCAAACCTTCCTGTCTCCAACCTGCAGTGCTGGCAGCCTGATTTGTTGCTTGTGATCCACACTTGTGACATAATATGCACACTGCACAAATGAAGGATGCAAAGCACTTCTGCTTCCAAATTTACCCTCCAAAGCTTGATGGTCTTGTCATTGGTGGACAGCAGCATCCTGCTGCCACAAGATGTTCTGCACCATTTGACTTTATTGATCTTCTCTTCTATCTCTAATGACTTCAAGTAGTCAAACTCTGGCTCATGAGACTGGAACTCTGTTAGGTAGCGATACTCAAATGAGCTTAGGCGTGATGCAGGTGTGGCCCGCTGATCAGGTCCTGCTGCTTTCTGCAGCATGACAACAGCCGTTTACTTGCAACATTGCATTGTACAAAGAAGTGCTGTCATATTGTGTAGCAACAAGCAGGGAAAGGCCTATCTGCTAAGATCGAGAAGTTGGTTGTCAAACTGCTGAATGCATGTGGTGCGCACCGCCTGTGTTGGCACTCGCTCAAACAACACAACGCGTCCTCCGCGATCTCCAGTTGCGAGATGTTGACCGGTGTGGTCAAAGGTGACTGCAGAGATGATATCAGCTGCAGCAGTAAACAAGGCTCATCTGCAGAGTTTGCCGCGAAGCTGGCATGGCTTGATGCCAGGATGTGGTGCAGCCAGCTAGTAAGTCAGTGTTACATTCAGAGAATAGTTCACAGCTAATCTTGATAGCTTATTTGCCAGCAAGGTAGCATATGCACATAGTGGCAGGTGGCAAGCCGGACCTTCTTGAATTTCTTCCCCAGGTGTCCTCTCGCCAAAGCACTGCAAGAACTGCCATTCTAATGGATCTGAGCCACCATTTGCTGCTGTACTCCCAGTTGCCGCTTCGCTCATATTCAAGTTGCAAATAGTCTAAGGTAGTAAGCCTAAGGCCCAGGTAAGGCCGGACGCGTCCGCATCAATCAAGGTATGCCGGCCGGATGTCTGCCATTGTGCTGCACTTGTCTGATTGAGGCGTGTGCAAGAGGCTGTAATTTGCAAGCAAGAGTAAGCTCAACGGATGCCACTCAAACTGCTTCAAGACATTGCTTGCAGGATCCACCAGCAGTAGAAGCTGAAGAATGCAACCGGATCGTTCCACAACTCAGTTGATAGCAGCCGCACAAACAACTCTTCCTTTACAGCACTACTGCCTTAATCGCGTCACGCCTGATGCGGGACCAGACCAAGTTTGAGTTCACCGAAACTTGCAATTTCGGCTTCTAAAATGTCGATCCCCGGGACGTCAATGTCTCTATGCAAGCAACTGTGCATCCACTCAGGAGACCTGAAATCATTTACAGTATTGACAGTGGAAGCCATGAGAAAAGCTAAGCGGTACGCAGCACATGCAAACCCTGTTCTAAGGCAAAATGCAAATTTGACAATCCATGCAGCATTGCTTCATGAAAGACCCTGTAGGTCAGCAAGCATTGTCAGAGGGTAGCCGTGACACCGTGAATACAACCAAGCACATGCACTGAGCGCCTATCAGTAGTCGCAAACACCTGGAATACACCGAAGCTGCAGAGAATGTCACTCTAAACTATAAAAGACGGACTGACTATTGTACAGACATTTGCAGTCTCATATGCAGGTGTTCACATGTGAACATAGTGAACTACAGCCCCTTGAACATGTCAAGATGATCTTGGAAAGTCTCTCCCTTCCTTATCAGTTTGAGCTCTCCATTGACCACCCAGTACTCGGCAGGCCTCATTTTCAGGTTATACGTGGAAGCCATGCTCATGCAGTAGGCACCAGCATCCAGCACAACCAAACCATCACCAGCACGTGGTGTGGCCAAATGCCTCTCTTTGCCCAGGAAGTCTGCTGACTCGCACACTGGCCCAACAACATCATATGTAACTTGCTCAGCATCATCTGCATTGCACACAAGCCCATCAGCACACACACGCCAAGATAAGACGCAAATCAGCTTTGTCAGATCAAAGACAGCAGCACAACACTCAAGATGTAAACTCACTTGGTGCTGTCAGCTCAATATGCTGGTAGGTGTCATACAGGCTAGGCCGAATGAGGGCTGACATGGAGCCATCCACAACAATGAAGTTCTTGTTTCCATTGGCCTTAGTGCCTGTCACTGTGTTGACAAGTGCAGCGCTAGTGGCAACCATTGATCTGCCCGGCTCGATGATGATTGTCAGCCCTAAATCATCGACAACACCTCTGATTGTATCAATCAGATCCTTGGGTGTAGGCAGTTTGTCACCCCTGCAAGCAGCAACCTTTGCTAGCTTCCTGCCAAGCAAATGGTAGAGCCCGCTGTCATGAACACACGGACAGTGTTTCACCTGCGGTAGTAGTCGATGCCGAGTCCTCCACCAATGTTGAGATACTGTAGCTCAAAACCCTGTGACCTGATCTCTTTGACAAAATTAGTCATGATGATGGCCGCTTCTCGGAAGATGTCCACCTGCAAGCATGACTCAGGCCGGTCTTATACTGCTCCAAAATACCAACGTCAAGCTTGTGTCAGCACAGGGGCTGCTGCTCACCTTTGTGATAGTAGATCCCAGATGGGAGTGTACGCCAACCAAATTGAGGAGAGGCTCAGCATTGATTTCATCTAAAAACCACTGCAGAAACACAAGGCAACCTGAAGAAACATGCGACACCAATACCAACTGCCAGAGAGGTCGATAGGCACCACCATGCTTGCAAGTAACAGGGTAGTACATCATGACTAACCTGCAAGTGGCTGTTTCTGATGCCAAATTTGGAGCTTGCCAAGCCTGTTGACACATACTTGTGCACTTGCGGGTCCACATCAGGGTTGATGCGGATCAACACTTTCACAGACTTCTGTAGTTTCTGTGCAGCAGCCCTGATATTGTGAAGGTCAAACTCGCTGTCTACATTGATCAAAACACCATGCTCCACAGCAAGCTCAAGCTCCCAAGGCTGCTTACCATTGCCATTGAAGACAGTCCTGCATTTCAGGAAACATGATGACGAAACTCAGAATCTCATGTATGCTTACATTTCGATTGGGAAAGCTGCCATTTACTACACCTGGTGGTATCAAAGCCTGCTGCAACTGCCAACTTTAGCTCATTGCCAGACACCAGCACAGCACCGCTGCCCAGCTGCTGAAGGTGTTGCATGACCAGCAAGTTGTTGTTGGCTTTGATTGCATAGCCCACAATGCTGTCAAGCCCTTGCAACGCTGCTTCGTAGGCTTTGTAATTTTTGGTGATAACTTCCTTACTGTACAAGTAGAAGGGACCAGCCGCTGGAATTTGCTGTCGTATATCATCTACTCTGACGCTGTCACAATATAAGTAACCATCGTCGCCTCTGTAGAAGCCCAGTGACTGTGCAGCTGGCTGCTGTGTTGTGGGAGGCTGTATTGTCTGTACATCTGCTGGAGCTTCAGCTGCCACTGCCTGTACTGTGATGGATCGGCCTGTGGCGGATCTTTGCACCTGCAGCACATTCATTACCGTATGTTATGATGCAAGAACCATGCCACTTGCCAGGAGAAGGCGAAAAGTGCAAAAGGACGTGCCTTGATGCGCGCCCTGCCGCACCGCTTTGTGTCTCGCGCGACACGCCAGCACCCAAATTGCCTGGGCAATGTAGTTGGGCACAACGGAGCGGCTTGACGTCCACTGAACCCAACAGCGTTCATTGTAGCGCTCTTAGCTGTCTGTCACGCCGTAACCCAACCTGAACTTTCTGTGACCTAACCTGGCCAAAACCCTGGTATCCATCGTCGTGGTCAGAAATTTTGAGTTGTGAAACGGTTCACCTCCTGCCTGGTTGACTTGACCACACAGACTGAGGTGATCTGTACAGACACCGCAGCGACATCGCCCAAGCAGCCGACAGCAAGCCCGTCTAGAGTTGTGGCTGTATTTGTCATGAGCACCGCCGGGAGTCTTGGCACTTGCGCATACCAGACTAGACCCGCTCGACAAGAGCTGCGCACAAGAGGCGTATTTCAGCACGTAGGCCGCTGATCTGTTTGGTCGCTGGTCAGGCCATCTCCATGCAGTGATACCGTGTTACCTAATCCATCAGTACAGTGGCTTGGGAAGCACACTATTGCCCTGAGTTGAGTGTGTATGCAGGTCCTCAAGCCCTCATTGAGCCCCTGCTTGAAACGCCAGAGACTCCATCACGTCTCCCGTCAAGCCAACACTTGCGTATGCACATCAGTCTTAACTGCACCAGCCCAAGTTGAGCAGCCAAAGCAGGTTCTGCAGTCACCTTGGCAGGACTCAAAATGGACTCAGTACAAATGGACTGTCTACAGAGGGATTGCCTATGACTTGACATCATTCATAGAAAGGCATCCTGCTGGCAACTGGTTGATCAATCTGGCAATTGGTCGAGATTGCACAGCTCTGTTTGAGTCGTATCACCTGAGACCCAAAGTAGCTTCTGAGCAGCTCAAGCGTCTGCCAGTCTTGCAAGACTTTCCTGTGGAAGCAGTACCATCTTCACCATATCCAAACGACTCTGACCTGTATAATACCATCAGGTAATGCGTCAAGTCACAGTTACTTGGCTCTGTTTCGGCAGTTTGTTCGATTAACGTTGTCAGTATGCTGAGCTATTGTGGTGGCATTCAGGGAGCGTGTACGTAGAGAGGTATTCAAGGGGCAAGACGCAAAGGGTGCTCACAGGACTGGGAGCGGCAAGGCAGCTGTGGCTATATTGGGATATGCTGCTGCAGCTTGTGGGGCATACTTGTTTCACACAGGCCTCACAACAGGATTTCTTTTAGGTAAGCCAGCTTGCATGGCCTCTCTGCCACCTGCAGCTCAAGTACATTCTGCCATGCTGCCATGCATCACAATCCCTGAAGCTCAAGTACAAAGCTTGCCAATCAGCATTTGTGCCATGTCTGCACATGGCTGATTTTGTCACCACTTCAGTCTGGATTTGGCCATCCATACATCATGTGTTTGAGGTCCATTCATGCTGTATCTTGGTGCTGTAGGGTTGGCTGGAGCTTGGATCGGACTGACCGTTCAGCATTGTGGCAATCATGGCGCTATGTCCACTAGCCCATTGGTGAACAAAGCCATGGGCCTCACGGATGACTTGATAGGAGGCTCCTCACTCATGTGGAGGTACCACCATCAGGTTAGAATCTTGTCGCAATGCCTTTACTCCTATCCACCATGTTGCAGGTTTAGACGGCAACATGCAAGCTGATCATGATACATAATCGAGCAACATGTAAGTTCACTCAGTCTAATGTTACTTATATGCCACCCCTGGAGTCGGCTTTCAGGGGCAAGTTTGCCAAACATAAGGGCTTGCCAATCCAGATTTTTATGATGACACTTCTGACTGTTGCTATGCATGTGAATGCAGGTGTCTCATCACATACACTGCAACGACCTGGAGCTGGATGAAGACGTCTTCAGTGCATTCCCTTTCTTGAGATTTGACGCCAGGATGCCACGCAAATGGTTCCACAAGTATCAGCACATCTACATGGTACTGCCACAGGCTTACATATTGTACATGTGGTGTCTCACACACACGGTGCATAAGGATGCCAACATGAGCTATTGCTGTTACTGTACTGTGTGCTGCAGGGCTCCAGTGCAGTTCTTGCTGAGAGCTTATACAACAGCAAGCCTGTTTAATGTACACAGATGCCTTCCAGTAAAAGCTGTAGTTTGCTGGGTGTATAAACAGCAGGTATATATTCAGCTGAGCATAGGTCCTTTTTACCAATGTCCTTGGTCTGTCGCACAACACTGTTGTATCACTTAAACTGGGCAGATGTTAGGCCAGGTGCATTCTGAGTGTGAGCAAAGGGTCTGCTTGTATTAGATGAGGTTGTGTATGCTGAGACTGAGCACTGTTTTGCAGTGGGGAGCGTATCCCTTTCTGCAGCTGGTCTTCCAACTGGGTGACTGGCAAGGGCTGCTGGAGAACCAGACCAAGGGCACCACTCTGCATGGTGCCAATGCCTTTGAGAAGGCAACAGTCGTCCTTGGCAAATTGGTTCACTACAGCATCATAGCAGTCATTCCTGCTATGCTGCATGGCTGGCCTGCTGCAGCTCTGGGCGGCGCTGCCTATATGGCCACCCAGGTCACTCTCTTTAATAATTTTGGAAATGTCAGTTTACATGTTCATGTTTGACAGCATGCCTTTGCAACAGCTGCTAGGAAGCTCTGAGGCAGTATTCATCCTATGAAAGCCATAATGTCAGCTTCTTTATTCACGTTGCCCACCAGTGTTGTCAGTGATCACTGTGCTGCCCACTGCATGCCAGCAGCTTGCTCAACTTGAAATCTGCATGTTTTGGTCCTACATCAGGTGCTTGGCAGGACATGCTTTCAGCACATTCTTTGATGTGCAGGGCGTGGTTCTGGCTGCAACTTTTGCTGTGTCCCACAATGTTGCGGAGGCCAAACCTCTGGTGTCAGGTTCCGCAACCACTTTAAGCTTGCTGACAGACTATCAGGAGCGAGACTGGGGCGTTCAGCAGGTCTGCCCTGCTCCCCCACGTACTCGTTTTTGCAGACAGCTAGCTGATGTTACGCTAATGTCAAAGCAATGGCAACTGCTCACACAGGATGCGCGATGCCGGCTGTTGTGCCATTGCTGCATGTCTGCATGGCACACTTTGCTTTTACACTGATGGCTTTCACACCTGATGTCTTTTACTATTGTCTCTCCTACTGCTCAGGCAGTGTCTCACACTCACAGTTGACATGTTCTGCTACAGGTATTGACATCTGCCAATTGGGGTGGCAGAATTGGCAATTTTTTCACAGGGGGTCTCAACCTACAGATTGAGCACCACCTTTTCCCTGCTATCTCCTTTGTACACTACCCAGCTATTGCCAAGATTGTGAGAGACGAGTGTGAGAAGAGAGACATCCCTTATGCACATTATGACACCCTTCCTGAGATTGTCGGAAGGTTCTCCAGGTGAGATCAAGCAGTGTTGCCCACTGGACGTGTATTTTGACTTGATCAAGGTGGTGTCAGTCCGCCATTCTGCGCTTGTCAGATTACAGCATGCTGTTGTGTTCGTTCCATCGTAATGTCTGTGGCAGTTGATGATGCAAAATCTCCCCAATAACCTGAGCGTATGAAGGTACCTCGTCTCATTAACAAGCTTTGTTGGATAACCAAGTGTAGCCTGGTCAGCTGTTCAGTGCCTACTACTGTTCAGGCTGCAGAGCAATGTGAAAAAAGCTTGGCGTTCCTGAACGCGTACATGTATGACCTGTGGCATGCTTTTGCAGACCTGATTGCTCTAACTTCAGTGTCAACAAGGGTGCTGAACTTCAACTGCTGACTGCTGCTGTCTGTCTTGTCCAGGTACATGCAGCAAGTTGGTCTTGCCGAGCAAATGCCCCTTCAAGATGGTTCCTTGCTGCTGCAACACACAGAAGCACAGAGGCTGTGAGCAATTTTGAGCAACACTGTCTGATTGCTCAGACATGGACATCAGCACCAGTGCTCACACCAAATAGTCCGTCTTGATGCCAAATTTGGCTTGTTGCTGGAGCGATTCATGCTTGATGCCGTGTTCTCTGTCTAGAAATCGAGAGATCAGCTTTTGAATGTCAAGTCTAGTTTGTATGACCAATTGAATGTGCACTGTTTGACATATGACTTCTGGGTTCTGTTGCGGTGCAATTCTTTACACAGGATACAGCAATCCTTTAGGGCAAGCTTTGATGTACAGGGTTGCCAATGTTATGGGAACAGATCAGCTGCCTGTGCTTGCTGTTCAAATTCATTTATTTGCTTATAAGTGCTCTGTTGACTCAGTTGTTGTATATGTTTGAGTGCAATACATTGCAGCTATGTAAGCCTACTAATAGTACTGCAAAACTATCTTGCTAGCTTCGCAGAGATTGAACCAGATCGGAGCTTCTGACACTGTGAGGAGCTCGAGCAGAAAACAATATAGAATGTCACTGACCTTAGAGATAGATGAGTAAGCTAAACTGTTTGGTCGCCTGAACATGCACCTTCCCAAATTCTAAGCACAAAGTTTGCAGATTGATCAGACTGCACACCCAGCTTATATCACCAGGGCCGCGGTAAGGTTCCACCCCAAAGTCAAGCTGTCTCAATCTTGTTAGATTTGACATGCCAGCAAGATAAAGGTAACACTGACAGGAGGCAGAATGCTGCAGGTTGCGCAGTAAGAGTCACAGTTTGTAAAGCAGTACAGGCAGACAGCAGGAGCCCACTGGGCACGCTGTCCATGACCTCCAAACATTGCAAGTCACTAGTGGAGGACGTCTCTTGACCGCCGCAGGGAACATAGGCATCTTTCAAGCTCAAGTCTGTTAGGTTTGCTAAGGCAGCAGCTTTGTAAAGGATCCCTTTGACAGCAATAGTTGCTTCAAACTGGGGAAGACTTGCAGAGGGCTGAGGTCAATGTAATGAATTCCCGGCTCACGAAAAGTACAGCGTGTCAATTCATCAACCATGCTTTTAGAGCCATAATACCATAGTGATACAGTACTGATAATGACTGTGTGTAATCTGGATACAAAGATAGACTTAGCTGAAAGCATTGTAGCATGAGCAGCTTCTGCGCAGCCGCTGTTGCTTTGCGCAACGAGTGTGTGCACGACGGTCTTTTTCGCCCCAAAACAGTCGATCAAGCTGGGAAGTGCGGCTAATCGAAAGCGGGGTGATAGCAATACTCATGCTGCCAGCTCAGGATTTTTTTTCAAGAGTTGATCGAATTGCTTGCACAACAATCGCTGGTGGTGAAAACAGGCGTGATCGTCCAAACTCGCCTCTTGCGATGCTACAAAAGCATTACCAATTTCGCCAGCGGTGTCTAGTCCCAAGTTAGAAAAGATCATGGCCCAGAGGTTACCTGGCAACAACAGCTCGGTGTCTCGAGCGCGCGGCATTCTTGAGATGTGTGAATCAACAACCACAAATGCCTTGCTCGCACTGTTATGGTCATGGTCTGTATTGCTCAGACCATCTCAGACCTTGCATGAAATGACCCGCGCATTTTGAGTGTCGGCCATTCCTCTGCTTCAAGGTAGACAGAACGACAGCATGCCTCAGCATGCCTCACCGTGGTCCCGGGAGTGCACTGGGTCGACATCTTTGACGCGCCTTGGTGCATTGCCAAGATGGTTGAGGCAAGTAAGCGATCGCGGCCTGAATCAGCAGAAGCTGAACCTTCTGAGGTTGCGGAGCCTGCAAACAAGCGATCAAGAGCTGCACGGCGTCAAGCACAGCCAGTGGTGCAGCAAGATGTTGTGGAGGTCCAGGCACCGGGACGTGATAGGCGAGAAGTCATGGCAGATGTTGCAAGACGGTAAGGCCAGCTTTGCGCCGTGCTGTGCCAAGCTTGCAGGGCAAGTGCTTGCCTAGACTTGCCTCAAGTCAAGCAGCACCAAGTGTTGATTCAGCTTGCCGTGACAGCTTTGACGGTCTGGTTGCAACAGGAAGGTTTTAGGACCAGTGTCATACCTAGCGCAAGCCGATCAACACTCTTGTTGTTAAAACAGCCACTTGCAAGCCTTGTGCGTTTGCTTTTTACACAGGCGTGCTGCGCATTTTGCAAATTATGCTGCTGAGGAGGACGATACAGCCCCTACGTCTGGTAAAGAGGTATGAGGACAGTGGTGCCTGACTGCAGTCCAGGTCACTGTGATGGTGCAATATAAGTTATTTCAGATGACCAATTTGTCTATTGCAAAAGTATTCAGACATAGTTGCTTGCTTCATCGTGTCCTGCATGACCTGCTAGGCAAGAACACTGGGTCCATGGTCAAGTGCAAGACAGCTAGTAGAAGCAAGATCAGCAGCTGTAGCTGCACGTCAAGAGAAGATCCTGGATGCATCAAGGTTGTCACCTGGCAAGGTTGCTGTCAGCTGGAAGCCCAGCAGGGATGTCAAGCTTGGCAGCAGGCTTCCCACTCGGGTTCGGCCGCTGTTTGAGCTCTGCGCAGATGTGCTTGTAGAGTACATTGAGGATGTGGAATCTTTGCTGGGTTTACCTGACAGTATCAAGGTAAGGTTGGTTGTTCACACCAAGCCTGAGTCACTGCATGCACATTTGTCGCGCTCTTTTACTGAGCATGAACTGAGTATGCAAGCCTGCCTTTCCAGCTTACAATAACTCCAAGCATGCATTGATTGATGAGCTGTACAGACTTGTATGCACTCAAGTGGCGAATGCTGAGAGAGTTGCAGCTGGTGTTGCTGATCCCTGTTGCTGTTGCAGAATCGCCTCTCAGCAGCAGTATGTCAGCAGCGCAAGCTGAGCAATGAGGTGGTGCACCTGTTCAGCGAGGGACAGCCGGCTGAGGTGGTGTTGACCAACTGCGCTGCTCTGGAGCCAGATGCAATGGCTTTGTTTTTGCGAGATGTTGCCACACCAAGGTGAGAGCTTCAATTGCGCTCCTGCATCACACTGACTAATGAAGCTTGCTGAAATTGAGAATTGCATGTTGCATGCTACCTTGTTTACCTAAGTCTCAGACTCCCTGTTGCTGCCTGCCCAACCAAACTGTGCATCCTGGGTATGCATGCTCTCATTCTGCTATCCAGTCTCTGCGTAGCTGCTGTTTGCAATGCTCCTGGTGTATGATCCTCTGACTCTAGTGCCTCAGCTGCTGCATGAGCACCTGCAGTGCATTGTGAGTTGCTTGGCGTTGTTGTTGCACAGGTTGGAAAGGCTGGAGCTGACGTTCTGTGGGCGAGGTCTGACAGAATCTGCAGCTGCTGCATTGGCAGCTGCCGGTCCATTAGACCAGCTGCGGGAGCTCACTCTCAGAGGCGCATACCGTCTGAATGATGCGTCGTTGTGCAACATTCTGCGCAACATGCCCAATCTGCAGGTGTTGAGGCTGCCCCAGAATTCTCTGCTGACTGAGGACTCCGTCAAGCAGCTGCCTTCCCTGGTGCCTCTGCTCAGGTCTGTCTGAGCCTCAGCTCAAAACATTCCTGTGTCTATACATCAGCTCTGCATGGCCAACTACTCGCCTTGTGGAATGGCTGATCCAAGTGCAGCTAGAAAACAACCTGTGTATGTCACACCGTTTGCTACACTGCACTTGCACACGCACTGCATTTTGGTAAGCCCTTTGACTGAAGCAAAAGGCACTCGGCGCTACACTGCACTCATCATTCCAGTCTGGCACTCAAGCTGAGTCCCTTCGTCAATGAAGGGCCTCTCCCGGCTGAGTTGACAGGACCTTGCATGCTACGCAGGGAACTGGACTTGAGTGAGTGCAGAGGTGTGAGCGGCAGTGCACTACAAGGCATTCTAACAGGAGCTTTGCCAGCCCTTGAGTCTGTCATGCTGACTGGCATACCAGAGGTTAGCAACAGCCTGCTAGCAGAAATGGGTCTCGGCTTGCCATTGCGCCACATCAGTGTTGCTAAATGCACAGCCATAGGAGACCAGGGGTTGAGGGGCCTTGCTGCTGCCAGTCCACAGCTGCTGACTTTGAGGGCTGATCAGTGCACAAAAATAACTGATGATGGTGTGGTTGCATTGGCTGAGAGCTGCAAAGAGCTGCAGGTGAACCTGCTTTGTACAGCCATGTATGTCGACTTGCTTGCCAGCATGCTCTTGCTGGCTGAAGCTGTGCAGAGGTGCATCTGTTTGGCAGATCAATTCCAAGTGTGTTGCTTTTGCCAACACAAGTATGATAAAGTGTTGCTAGCATCTGACGTATGCAGGGTCGTGAGTCATGAGTCATTCATGTGTGCAGGTGTTGTCCCTGCATGGCTGCACAAAGGTTTCTGATGAGGCTGTGGCGGCTGTGGCTCTGCATGGCAGTCTGCACAGCCTTATTGTCAACTCCATACCTGGCATTGGCCTTTCCACAATCAAGGCTTTGGCAACTGCTACCAGGTATAGCTTTTGATGCACACTTTGGGCACATAAGGCTGTGGAAATCTGCATCAACAGTTTGAGTTTAGAGCAGTGTTGACGTCATTGTTACTTGTGTTTGAATCATGACAAGAGCAAGCCAGGAGCCAGCTCTGCAAGGCACATGGCATCATTAGCTGCAGCCTGTTTTGTTGCAATTGAAGCACCCTGGTAATTGTGTCATCTGTGCAAGTGTGGTAGCCTGCACAGTATTGATTACAGCACACCTAACCGTGTAAACAGGGCTGTGCACCGATTTGACCTGTCACTTGGCTTGAACAGGGATCGATTGGAGGAGCTGGACATTTCTTGGTGTCGAAACGTGCCTCTGGAAGCTCTTGGAATGCTGGCAGACAACTGTGTGGCGCTCAAGAAGCTTCACATCTGGGGCTGCAGTCAGATCACTGAGGACTTTTTGTATGGCCACTCAAATGATGCTCTGCAGATACTGGGAGGCAAGCTTGATACAATAGGCCCAGACGCAGCTAAAGCTGTACTCACAGCTGAGCAATAACAGAATCACCTCAAGTCTGCTTGCAATTACAGCTTGTGAAGCATCTGTGTGTCAAACTAGACCCCACCTCTGTACCACAGCTGTCTCAATTGAGTTGTGTTGCGCAACCATTGTTCTGTTGAATATACTGTTGCTGATGTATGTTTCTTTATTTTCATGTTAGGTTGTAAGAGCAGTCCGAGCTCTTAACTCATCGTCGTAGGTGCAATACCTTTAAAGGCCTAGGCACAATGTAGCTCGTAGACACTGTTGTCCCCATGGTAATCAGCCTTTTGAGCATGTTCGGCTATATCATGCTGCAAGCTCATGCAGTCTGGAAGATCTGAGTGTTTTGCAACTGTGGTTTCAGCCACAAATTTCAACTGAAAATACTTAGTTTGCTGTTCAGCATTAATCTATATAAAACAACTCCACTGATCATGGCACAGGCAGTGCAAGCCATAAAGTCAACGCTTCGACTTGTGCACACCTGTCATTCTTGCTTTGTGTGTCAGGACATCAGCAGTGCTCAAGCCAGGACTGTTGTCAGCAATGCTGGGTTTCAAAGGCTGCCTGGCAGCTGGCTCATGAGTTCTTCTAGCACCTCGAATTTGACCTCCTGTGACATATGTCAAGGCTGGAGCCCTGTTTTCCTTGCTACTTGTGACTGAGCTCTTGCCAGAACGTCTGGCACCACCGCTGTTGGATATACTCAGTGACGAAGGGACAGTACTAGTGCTGCTGTCACGAGTCTGCCTTGCAGTCCCCTTCAAAGCAGGACTTGTCTTCCTATTGGGGCGAGACAAGCCAGCCTGCAGAAAATCTCTTACATCATGTTGGTGAGCTCAGGAGCCTACAGGAACAACTGTTGCCTGGCACATACACACATGCACATTTGCCGGCAATAGCATTGGCGTGATTATACAGATGCACAAAGTGGTATGTGCCTATCATTCAGCACGAAATTCTAGTGTGCTTGCATAAGCCGTTCGCCTACATCTGGGCCACATACAAGGAGCCATTGTGGACCTTGGTCAAACATCAGGTATCACAGGCAAATAACAGGCTTGAAATCCACTTAATGGCAGGTGCTGTGAGATGGGCAGGCAGGCCTTCCCTTTGAGGCCCATCAGCTAGCAACAAGGCACACAGGGCGCAAGTTAGAATGGACCCTTGCAGAGAGGCAGCATCAACAGCAAAGAAGGCAGACTGACCAGTGGCAGTGTAGAAGCAGCAGCAGCAGCAGGAGGAGTGCCTTCAGCCAAGCCAGCCTGAGACTGGATGTGCATGACCTCCTTCATAGAGTGACCACCAGTGACCAGCAGCATGGACTCAAACTCGTCTACTATGTGGTTGGCACGAGCCTGAGCCTGAGCCACATGAGAGCGCAAGGTATCCACCGGCCTGCTACTTGGCTGGGGATCTGCAAACAAACAGCATGCCTTATGGCTATCAGCTTGATACGGTAGGCACCCTGTCCTTCTAGATTTTGTCAGAAAAATAACATAGTGCTGGCTCGTTTGCAGGTGGGCCATGGACAAGATCACTGGCCCTGTACTACGACATTCAGGTGACAGGTGCAAAGCTCGTCCTTGCAGACAACCTCAACTTGTGTTGTCAAAACAGTGACGCTTCTACATCCCAAAGAGCATCATATGCACAACATGCTGCTGTGGCTGAGAAGTTGCATGCTGTGTCTGAGGCATGACAGCGCAGACGACACAAGCTCTAACCCAAGCTGCTCTACCATAAGCTCGCCTGTCATCAGCATCTGCCCACGGCGTGCCAACATGGCCCTTCAACATAAGAAACTGCGCAAAGCAGGCATGATACACTCTGTGACCTTTCCTGAGAAAGTATTAATGTGAAGGATTGCTACTACAGAAACATACAACAGCAGCAAAACGCCTGGTGAAGATGCTTCTACATGCAACACAGGCCTGGCTTGTCCATGGGGTTTACCTGTGGCTTGAGCCAGGGGCTGAGTGGAGGCTTGATGCGCCAGCAGGGCTTCCACCAGAGAGCACACCTGCTCTGCTGTGCTGCCTAGCTCCACCCCCACTCCCCCTTGCCTGCAATGGAGCAATAAATGAGACACACACACATTGATGATGAGAGAGCTGAGATGACTGATGACTGATGATGATGACGAAATCTGTGCTGCCATGTGCCATATTTGCCATGTGATGGGACATACATATCACATGTTAATGACGCCCATGCCAGTACACAGGCGTATTGAGTACAGGCTTCAAACTTGAGTCATGCGCGCCAGTCAGACACCATATGCCTGACGTTCAAGCCACCAACCTACTCCCACATATGTTGATTCAGTCAAAGTCAAAGATGTGGGTGGCACGATATCATGTTATGAGAACTTGCTTTGACACGCTTGCTGAAGATTTGCACTGCTGAATCTAGTGATGTGGTCATACGCAAAACCGTGAAGGGGACGGTAAGAGTGACGTACCCAGGTAGCTGTGGTGAGGCAGGTTGGAGGTTGTACAGGGCTTTGCTCAGCATGTTGCCTGCCACCGCCAGTCTCTGTGTCACTCTCTCACTCCTCTGCCTTTCCACCTGCAAAGCGTGATCTGTTTTGATGTACAACAGGGCAATGCATGCGCGCGACAAAACGTTGTCATTTGTGCAAGGTATACTTGCGCAGATAGTTGCTCCTGCATATGCATCATTGACACAATGATACGCAAGCTCAGGAAGCTTAAAAAACTTTGCACATGAGTACCTTAGCCTGCAGTCGTCTGTGAGTGGGCCACAAATGCAGAGCTGCAAAATTTGTATTTAACTAAAGTACATACTGCTTGTAGACCCCAGACACTGTTTGCATGAAAGACAGCTCAATGATGGTCATGAAGAAGTGAAGTAGGGATGCGTTCACCTGGAAATGAGCGCAGTGAGCGGCTAGTTGGGTCTGTGCTTCTGCCAGGTCGACTTGCAAGCTGTCATAGCGAGCACTGCGCACTGCCACCTGCTCAGCCTTTGCTCTCAGCTGCAGCACAATACCATTGGCATGCCGAACATGCTGAGAGGTGAGGTTTGGATAAGCAGATTACGAGATGTTGCACGAGTGAAACCAGTGGTGCATGGGCTTTGAGTGACCAATGAGCTGCACAAGTTTGGCCCGCCATTGTCTTGTGGTCTTCCACTCAGCCGTGCGCATGCATGTGCATTGCAGCTGCAGTTTGCTATGGTGAAGTTCAAGCACACGACTTCAATTCAGGGTGGGGGGTGGTGGCACAAAGCTGCACACCTTGTGGTGCTGGCTGTGCACATCTTTCAGCTGAGCACCTAAAGCCTGCTTTGCACACTCAGCGTGCACCAGGGTGTCTGCTAGCCTGCTGCTTTCTGCATGTGCCGCCTGCAGTTCACTGCCACCTCGCTGCTGCTCAACTGCATACTCTGCTTGCCTGCTACAACTCTGCAGTGCACCAACACAGACTGTCAGCACTGTCACTGCGAGTACCCAGCTCTGATGAACACAAGGAGGCATCAGCAAACTGCTGATCTCAGAGGACACTTATTGATTGCGTCGCCACAGTAATACAATGTCTGCAGACTCATCAGAGTACACACAACATCAATCAGGCCCTGGGCATGCCCTTGTGTGCAGAGAAAGTAGAAACAGGCATAGCACTAGTGCATTGATCAGGCTCAAATGTGCAGATCACATGAGGTCCAAAAGCAGATCACGTGACACTACGAAGTTGCAGCATTCAGCCTGACCTGCTCAAGCTGGGCAGAGGCATCTTTGAGCTGGCAGCGCAGCTCAAGGCAGTCAGACATGGCTTGACTGGAGTCTGTCTGTGAACTTTCCAGGCTGGCTGTCACTGCCTGCAGTTGCTGTGTCAGCTGTGCCTCCTTGTCATGACTGTGCGCCAGCTGCCGTGCCAACTGTGCCATTTGACTGTCCAATAGGTCTATCTGAGCACATGCCTGCATCACAGAAACTGGTGGACATCCCAAAGATGCCCATACGGCTCAGACACAAAGTCTGTTCAAGCAAGCTAAGAGCTGAAGGTGGAGGTCAGGACATAAGTAGTGCCAATGTTTCTTTTGCATTGCAAACAGGCTGTGCTGGCGCCTGCCATGGCAACAACTGAGGCAACAAGGGCGGATGGGTCCTTGCCAGTTCTTTCTTTGGCCAGCTGTGTACAAGATCTTCTTTCAAGCAAAAGCTCATCTGGTGCAGGTCAAGTCGATGATGGTAGCCAAATGCGGGACACACAAGTTTGAACAAATGGGCTGAAGGAGACCTGTGTGTTGTCAGCTTGCGCGTTGTGCAGTTGCCCTTCCAGCTGGACCCGCAAATCACTTGCTTGTGCAACCTCAGCCTGGGCTGCATCAAGCTGTGACCGCATGTGCTCCAGCTGTGCCCTCACTGCCTCAGCCTGTCTCGCGCTCACGCTCGCGCTCAATGTCTCAGCCTTGGCCAACTCAAGCTCCTTGTGCAAGCTGAGCTGACTTGCCCTGCTCTTCTTCAGCTTTGCCTGCAGCTTGCCACTCATGTCAAGCTGCTGACTCAGCTGCATCTGGGATTCCTGCAGCCGCTGACTCAGCTCAAAGCTCTGCATGCCTGACTGACTGAGCTCCCTGTTGGCTGCCGCATGCTTCCCTTCTTCTTCCTGCAGCTTGTGGTGAGCTGCTGACAAGAGAGCCTGGGTGGACAGCAACTCATTGGCAACTGTCTGATGGTCAGCTTGCATGCTCTGCAGCTGCCGAGACAGCTGCTCCTTTGACTCGTTGGCTGCCTGCATGGCTTCTGCTTGACCCACTCTGGCAAAGGTGAGCTGCTGGCACATCTCCTGATGCCGCTGCTCAAAATGCCTCACCTGTACAGCATGCATGTGTCAGCAATCGCTATCTTGAGCTGTACACTGTTAACGCAGCGATAACGCAGAGATGCAGAGCACATCGCAGAGGCTAGTAACAACCAGTTGGACAGACCAAGATATGCGCTGTTGTTGACAACTGCACTGCAGGCCAATGTCTTGAAAATCTATTCATAAACATGACGATTCATGGCGGTGAATCAAACTGTAGATATGCAACCATGTGCGCATGTCTGCTGCAGGTTGTGTCACCTGAATACAAGATTGTTCAAGCTCAGCTTGGATCTCATTCAGCTGATCCAGCAGAGTGGCCTCAGTCACAGTGTGTGCCTCAGCCGCCTCCTCATGCTCACATCTCACCTGCTCCAGCTGTTCACTCAGCACAGCCTGCTGGCCTTGGCTCTCAGCAAGATCACAGGTCAGGCGCTGCAGCTCATCCTGAGTTTCACTCAGCTGATCCAGTATGGTTGACTCATCCATCACATGTGCATCAGACAGCTGCTCCAGCTGCTGAGTAGCACTGCGCAACTGGGCACTGAAGTCTGAGCATGATGCTTGGCTTTGTTCAAGCCGATCTGCCAGCAGCTGGCATTGCTGCTGGGACTGTTCAAGCTGGTCAGTCAGAGATGACTCTGCCAAGATGGCAGATTGCCTGAGCTCAGACTGCTCACTCAGCTGTTGAGTTAACTCAGCAACCTGAGCCTGGGCTTCATGCAGCTGGCTGCTGAAGCTTGTTTGAGTGAGGTGGCTTTGCTCAAGCTGTTGAGCCAGCAAGTCAGCGTGCTGCTGGCTTGCTTTCTGCTGCTGCTGCAGAGAAGACTCAGCAAGTGCTGCAGCTGATGTCAGCTCTTCCATGCGTTGCTGAGTAGACTCCAGCTGCTGAGCAGACTCGGCCAGTTGCAGCTTAGCGGCCTGTAGCTGCTGAGCAGATTGTGCAAGCTCAGACTGGACTGCCTCAAGCTGCTGAGCTGACTTGGCATGCTGTGTCTGATGGCCACCCAGCTGTGTATGGACAGAGACCAGCTGGATTGTGAGACCCACTACCTCTTCCTCTTTGGTGCGCAACTGCTGAGTGGTGTGAGAAAGCTGTGCCTGCAGTTCTTCCAGCTGTTGTGATTCATTGCTGTTGCTAGACTCAGATGACAGCTGCTGCCACAGCTCCAATGTCTCTGCCTTGGCAGGCTGGCTTTCCAAGCTGGCTTCAGTCTCTGCTCCTCTGCAGGCAGAACATGTGCAGATTACCATTGTGGGCTCAGACTGAGACCACTGATCTGCATTTCTGGAATGAGCTTAGAATGCTGTAACTCAGGCAAAGCCATTTGCTTGCAATGCCATGTCTTCAAGGCACTGCTGTCAAGCGAGTGAAAGATGTTGTGCTTCAAGAGGTTTACACAGCAGTAACAGTGACGATTTCCAGCACAGGCTGGTCACGATTGGCATGAAGATCCGGTGCAAATGGAATTTCAGCAGCTGGCTGGCAGCCACAACGTCATTCATTGTTTGCAACTGCAGGTCATGGTTTGCCTAAAAATGGCTTGAGAGGAGACCTCACCTAGTCTGGCTTGCTGCTTGCTCAGCAGCACCAGAGGAGCTTTTGAGCGCATGCAGTCTGCTGTGTAGGAAGTCTGCATCCTGCATTAGCAGCTCTGCCTGCTGCTGTCGCTGCTCATGGCCCTGTACAGACAGTGAATTATGTCTGAAGCCAGCTGAAACGCTCTGGTGCATTCACACTCATACTGCTTTGCTTGAGCCTCACAGCAATCAGATTGTGTCGCTAGCTTTTGCGCTGTATTTGCTTGATGTTGGTGCATCTGTCATCCAAGAGTCGTGATGTGAGTTGAGAATTTTGCTGCCTTCTAGATACTGACGCAACCACAGACAATACAGACTGTTTTGCAAAGTTGCCAGTGCACACCTTGATTTGCTGAAGAAGGTGCGTACGTTCCCTTTGCAGCCTTGAGATGTGGGCCAATGCTTTAGAGGGGCCTTCACCATGCCTCATTTGCTTTTGCAGTCCAGGGCTGTCAAACATACTGCCTCTGCATGCTGGAGTGTATTCAGGCGGAACACTTGTCGCTGGGCTGCCAAAGAGGTCATGCTCAGCTGTGGGGGTGAAGCAGGATCTGGAGGGTGCGCCGCTGGAAGGGCAACTGGGGGAAAGAGGTGCAAAAGATGTTTGCCTGACAGGTGAGCAATAGTGGTCTGAGGCAGAAACACCTTGCTGCTGCTGCAGTTCAGGTAACTCTGAGTTTGACAAAGTTGTGTGTCTGCCAGTGGGGGTTTGGCCATTGGTAGGTACGTTCCCAGGGTGAACGTAGCATGGTATACACTTTTCACTGGGCTGGCGGCGCTTTTTGAGGAGACTGGGGCGAAGGCACTCCTCATCACTGTCAGACATGGTGCTGCAGGCAGATTCTGCAATCACAGAGATGACCACATGCTCAACATCCCTGCTGCTTCAAAGTTTTGACTGGCCTTCATTGTTCAGATACAAACCATAGTTGGTCCTGTTATTTGCCACATTTCAGCTGAACTGACTGCAACACTGCGGAAGCGTTCCATGCCACAAAAGTCGAAAAATGTGTGGTGTTCCAGATCAGGAACCTTATGTGCGGAGCAGGCTTTGTGCAAATGATCAGTACAGAGAAGCAGACCTGCAGGGGTCCGAATGAAGCACTTCTGCTTTGAGACGGATCTTTCACACTGAACAACGTCATCCTTCCTTGCAGCCCCTACGGTCATGGTGTCCATCCTGCGACACCCGTAGTCAGCCCAAGGGCTGCAATCGGTTCAACAACAAACCATTTGGCTTCCTGCTTGCGTCCGTCGACCCAGGGCTTCCTGCATCTGTATGGAGGTACTGCTAAAGCAAGTCACACACTCCCACCGCGATCCTCTAAGCATCAGCGCTTTCGACCTAAGCCCAAGCCCATGGACAGCTTGTTTGACTCGCCCAGCCCATAGCCGAAGCATTAGTAAACCGTTGCCTGAGTCTTGAGTTCTGAGCTTCGGACAGCTGCATCGTTGTAAGCAGATGGCTGTTTCGCAGTGATGTCAGGAGCGGCATCGCACCCGCCCCTACGCTGCTGACCATTTACAGTCAGACAAGCTGAAGGGCTTTGCTAGATGCTGCGTTTGGGCATCGTAGCATGCAGTTGGAGGGGTGGCCTGTCAAATGTCGCGTAACCGAAGTCAACTCTCCGTACGAGCACAAACTGCCTTACCGCGTTGGAAGTCCGCGGCGTATTTGTCGCCCCCTCGTCAAGCACAGCAAGCGTTGCCGCATTACATTAAGAGCGAAAAGCGCTGCAACTGATCACCATAGTTTCTATTCGGTGCTCGGTGTGTCGCGCGACGCCACCCTTGCGGAAGTCAAGACTGCCTACCGCCGTTTGGCGATCAAGTGGCATCCAGACCATGCGTCAGGCGTTGAAGCCAGAGAGACATATCAAGTAGGCAAAAGCGTAGCTAGCCGTGAAGACTCTCAGAGGTCACTGACTTGCCTCACGCTGCTACAGGCCATCAAAGACGCCTATGATGTGCTGAGCAATCACACAAAACGGCATCATTACAACAAACATGGGGTTGACGGCCTCGGTTCTCACTTTCACAGATATGAAGCCACACGTGGTCAGTCAGGCGTGACTGACGCTCATCCTTATCAAGTCTCCTACAAACAATAAATGCAAGGCATGTCCATACTTGCAGCATGTAGGAGTGTGGTACGTTAATTGCGCTTCTGCACTACAGACCCAACAACACAGCAACACGGCGGACAAGGGCAGAATGTCGATGCCATGTTGGGTCTCACCTTCATGGAAGCAGCACTGGGAACAGAGCGAGTGTTCCAGGTTTCAGTGCGCTTACAGTGTCCAGACTGCAGTGGTTCAGGCTTGTCTGCCAGTTCTCAGCCAGTGGACTGCACAGCATGCCATGGCACAGGACAAACAATGAGATACCAAAGCAGCTCCTTAGGTATTGGCCTCGCTGGCGCACCTCAACATCTGCACTGCTATCTATACGCCAGCATTTGTCTCATACAAGCATGTGTACAAGAGTCATTGGCTGCCACAACAGGCTCAGAGTAAGCTGACACACTGTTATGCAGGCCGCACAAAGAGCTATGGAACTTGTCCAGCCTGTGGTGGAAAAGGCGTGAGCTCACGATTTTGGTGCAAAAGATGTGGCGGAGAGGGTAGAGCAGTCACTCCTCGCCATGTGAGAGTCAAGATTCCTGCTGGTACGTGTGTGATCCAATCGCGCTTTCCAGACGAGATTGTGGTTTCGCACTAGGCTGTTTGTTAAACAATGTGTGACCGCCAACCTGGATTGCTTGCAGTGTTAGACATTAGCCGTGCATTGTGTCTGCAGGTGTTGATCATGGCAGCGTTTTGCGCTTGAATGGTCAAGGTGATGTGGGGACTTTTGGTGGCCAGCGTGGTGATATCATCTTGCGTTTTGTGGTAAGTGCTGCTGGCTAGCTGCTTGAATGCCTTGCATGTGTGATGAGAGCTTGTCAGACGTGACTGCTGCAGTGACAACAGAGTGTGTCACACAGATACACCCTGAAGACTCTTTCACCAGGCAAGGCTGTGATGTGTACTCCACGGTCCCTATTGCATATACAGATGCCATTTTGGGTGCAAAATTGGATGTGCAGACCTTGCGTGGTACTACAGCAATCCAGGTTGCACCTGGAACACAGCACAATACTACACTCAGATTGTCACAGCAGGGTGTGCAAGCCTGGGGCTCAACCTCTGCAATGTTTGGTTCCCATTATGTCACGTTACATGTGCTTATACCGTTAGAATGTACTGCTGAAGAGCAACAATTACTTGAACGAATACAGAGGACAGCAAGAACTTTCAGCGGCACTGAGCCAGCCCCAGGCGGAGTAGCACCTGATACCAACAGCAGCTGTGCTGCAGCATATGTAGCATGATGTTTGCAATGTCATCCACATGTAGTGAAAGGTTCTGACAGACATATTTGACGCACATGCATGCTTGGAAAAACAGCAGCAATTGATCATGTCCATGTATTATTCAAACCGTTTGTGCGTCAACAGTGCGTTCCAGGCCGTATTCTCGGGGCAATGCTTGACACTATACGCGTAGTACCATGACAATTGCCATTTCGAAAGTGCATTTCATACGGACTATCCACCTTACTCAAGTCCCATAGCGCAAGCAACACGCTGTTGCTTGGCATTTTGCACAGGAAGAAGAGAGATATTCTCATTGTCTCTGTTCATCCTGGTACAGTAGATGAACTTTCTGCTGGTTCAGAATTCTCTGCCAAAATTCAAATGCATCTTTTTTGCGCATGGCTCGCTCAAGGTGAGTCGCCTGACTTGCTTGTGCACGAATGGATCCTGAAAGGCCGCAGGCTAGGGTGTACAGGAGGCATAGCGTGTTGCTGAGCTGGTTTCGTTCCGTGAGCAAGGCTTGTTTCGGCAAAAGTCAGCTGCTAGAGCATGTTGTGAGTCTGGATGTTATTTCGCGGAGAGAAGCTGAGGACAGAGTGCAAGCTGTGAGCTCTACTTAGACCAAATTCTTTTTGCTCGATCATACATGGTGCTTGCATTCCCTTTTATGCTTTCTTGCAGGGTGTTGTGGAAGCAGTATTGTACCTTGACAGCAGCGCAGCACGGGGTAGAAAAGGCCATCTGGGATTCACACATAGGTCAGCACAGTGGTGTCCAATGTGCAAGGCTGAACTTTGGCTTCCTTCTATTTGATGATACACTGCCTTGGTGCAGGCTTGGCAACAAGGCATTCAGCTATAGCCTGCCTATTCAGCCTCGAAGAGCTCTTGTGCAGCCTGACAGCTTCAGCACACCTGGCATTCACAGTGGCGTGTATGCTGTGGAACTTTCCAGGACACAGTGCAGATTGTGCCGGAAGGCTTTAGCAGACCTTGTTCCTCAAAGTATCAGGTTGCAAAGGGATGCCCTGGCACATGAGCGGTACCTGGAGCCTCTCCCTGCCAATCAGCTGGCAACGTACATGCTGCCAGATGATGTACTGCTTGCTGCTACTGATCAGGTCAGCTTGACCCTGCTATATGGCACTTGACTGCCTAGCTCAGCATCTTATTGTGAACATGAACCCCTGATCCACCATGGCTGTGCAGTCTGTAGTCGTTACAGTCTGATATTGCATTGCTACAGGGCTTGCTTGTGGTGGTCAAGGCACAGCATGGCACACGACAAGGGTTGATTGAAGCCAGCTTGTCAAATGCATCCCTGCAATTGACAGAAATCGGCAGTATGAGACAGCAGCAACACATCATTACCAATCTTGGTGATGCTGTTGCTGTTATGTCTAGACCACAGCAGGTCCAGTGGTTTCAGAAGAACACAGTGCATCCAGGTAAACACTGTATGGTTACAAGGCATGAATTGCAGCTGGTATGCATATTGCAGGCACACGTGCAGCAATGCAAATCTGATTCTCCTGTACAGAAATTTCTCATTTCTGTACAGGAGAAATGAGAAATTTCTCAAATTATTTGCTTGCAGAAATCCTTACTGAACCAGAAACATGTACCAGACATGGCAATGATGCCTTGTGCTGTTGCAGAGGGAGGGCAGCCACTTGTGACGTTCATGTCAGCAGATACCATGTACCTGCAGCAAGAGGCTGTGTTAGACATTGCCAGCATGTGCAGCGGCCCTGAAGGCTGTTCATTATCTGTTGTCCTGCAGTGTATAGCAAAAGGCGGCCTGCAGGTAACAGTCATGCTTCTGTTGCTGGCGGCTTTCTCTGCAGGCTGCATGTGTCTTACAATGATGGAGGTACAAGACACCTGCTTACATGCCTTCAGCTGAAAGCACAACTGACGACGTTCACCTCACACATTCAGTCTCCTAGCACCATTCAGGAAGATGTGCAATACACACAAAACCCTGCTGTTTGCCATGACTTGGTTGGTTAGCCAGACGTGCTAAGAAGCTTTTTGACCATCAGGCTACATCATGAATGCATGGTGCAGGAAATTTTGAAGATAGCCTGCCAAAAGGCTGATGACAGCGCCATGCTCGCTCCACAGCTGAGGAAAGCTTTAGTCCTCTTGCTGGCAGCAGCTCCCAAGGGCTCAGAGGTCGTGAAGGATGTGGTAGCGGCAATTGAGCAGGGGCTTGGTGTAGCATGCAGCCTCTCAGCTCTGCCAGAGCTGGTATTGAGTCTGCTGCAACTGCCAGACGTTTGTCTGGTGAGTTATCTCTGTGTGTAAGCAAGTGTTTTGGACAGTGTGTGTTCTTACCAAAATTGCAGGTGCTAGTACAACACAGGATGCAGAGCTGCAAAATGCTTGTGACAGGTGGGCATGTGTTTGGTAACAGCATGCCACGAAGCAGCATGTCAAGTCCCGGAAAGTGAGCACGTTTGCTGAAGGCTGAATGCCCAAATGCTGTGAGTATAGGCTGCCAGACTGTCCGGACTAAGGAGCAGTTTGGTTATGTACTTTCAGCGTCATCAACATCTTGGTGTTAAGGCGGATGTAAGCATCCCAATGGAAACTTCACAGCCTCAAGTCTCCATGAAGTGGCACTTCAAGTCCTTGCTACACAGAGTCAAAGCCAGATACCAAGCGGTATGGCAGCCAAAGCGTTTACCCTGATCAGGCCCGCAAGCACAGTTTTGCTTGCACTCAAATGCATGACTTTCTGAGTGTAAAGCCACTGTCACCGAGAGTTGCATCATGGGGTGGTATTCAACCACTTTGACTGCATCTCTTCAGAATTGCTGGTAGTATTTGCACAGTTAGCATTTGAAGCTGCTTTTGTTGCAGATTGTTTCAACATTTTGGTTTCGATGTTATCCTCATGGTACTGCAGGTTGCACAGGAGCGCACTCTGTCAGCCAGCATAGGACCGCCAGCATATTTGCAGGCGCTGTACCAGCAGAGGCTCTCACAGGAAGCATCATCTCAGCGTCATTCTGTTCAGAGGCGTTCACAGGAGGCTGCTTCGCGACACGAATCAATTGAGCTGGGAGCACGAGCACCAAGTACTGAGTCACCTCGCCCTGCATGGCAGGCGTCAGGCCCATGGCTGACAGATGAAGAAGTGCTGCAGCAGCAGATCAAATGCACTGTCATGAAAGCTTTGCTGCAGCTGAGCCCACTTGTTGCTGAAGAGCCCAAAACTGACCAGACAAGTGCTGAGGCTTTTGTTTATGAGCTCATGCCTGAGGATGGGCGTGCTCTGCATGATGAGGGCAGTCAAGCAGAGCTGCGTCAGCTATGCATTGCAACCTTGGCATCCCTAGCAGCACAGCCACAGTCCATCAGCAGTCTGTTTGAATTGCCGACCCCAGAGGGTTGTGCTGCTCCAACAGAGCTGCAGCACAGCCAGCCTGTCCACAGGCACACCCTTCTGGTCATGGTTTTTGAACGCATGCATGAAGCCAGCCTACACAAACAGCAGGTGATATGCATATGGATTGAATGGTGCTATACAATGCACCATGTTTGTAGTCTGGTCACTGCAGCACAATTTGCTGCCAGTTGACATGGAAGGTGCAAAGAGGAGCAAGCATGTCGTCTGAATGGCCACTTTTTGCCTGCAGGGTATGCTTGGCTTTCCAAAACTTGAGTGCTACCTGGAGCTGTTGGCAGAATACTTGACGCTGGTCCATGACCCAGGCTTACCTTCACAATATCTCTTTGAGGCTGCTAAGGTTTGGAGTCCAATGCAAGAAGAGCTTATCTCTTTTGGACCGGTAGCATTCTGGACGCAGCGCCGGACAATGCTGATAGCCACAATGGTGCAGCTACAGACTGCTTGGCTGAATGGTCAATGGCAGGTGAGTGAAATGTTGTGACCACTTGCTGTGCATAGATTTGGTGCAGGCTTGACAGAGTGCATGCACTTGCACTGCTGTGCTCTACAAATCTGGCATTGACCTGGTGTTTGACACTGGCTTGCATGCAGTTCTGTGCCTGAGGCTGCAGTACTACCCAAAGCCATTTCCTTAAGCTTACTCTTTCAGTGTTGCTATTACCTGCGGCAAGTGGCAATTTGTAATTGCTTTTGTGGAATGGTCCATCGCCAGGCTTCGTGTCATTGCTGCACACAGCAGCCAATGCTGATGTGATATTTGTGCAGGCAGGGGAAGCAGCACGTGCTTTGAGAGGATACCTTGGAAATCAGCTTGCGGGCGCCATTTACTTAGCATTTGTGCAACACCATTTGACAGTGCGCTCACCAACTGATAAGACAGTGGAGGTTGTTATGGCATTTGGCAATGCACTTGTTGACCTGATATCAGCCGTTCCAGATGCAAGTGCCCCTGCTGACCAAAGGCTTGACAGATCGCCCTTCTGGTGCACAAGTGGCAGGCATCAGTCTGGCAGCGACATGCTGTTTCTGCCATTGAAACATCAAGCCGGAGCTGCTGACATGGCACCAGGCATGGAGGCTTTTCAGCAGGCCCCTGGCAAGGATGTGGCACGCCCAGCAGCCCTCCCAGAGATAGTCAACCTGACAAGGGTCCAGGCACTTAATCTGTTCTTATCCGGTGTGAAGCCACCTGATGGGCCATGTTTGGCAATACTCCAAGACAGGAGCAGGCCAGAAGAGCAGCGCCTTGCAGCCCTCCAGATCTTGATTACTTTCTATGGGTGCAATTACAACCCAATCATTGCAGATGCACACAGTGCTACGTATGCCTGTAGGTCTCACTTTGAAGGGTTTACAGATGCTTATGCTTCAGAAAATCTTCAACTGTCTCGGCTGTCAACATTGCTACTACAGGTATGCGCTCAATGTTGGATTCAACTTGCAAAACAAGACAATCTTCAACTACTTTCCTTTTCCTTGGACTGTATCAGCTGTACATGTCACTGTTGGTCTGGCATACTGCACAGTCGCTTACTTCTTGGGAGCCAAAAAAGCCTCTTTCCAAAGGGTAAGCACATGTCATTCATCATCACTCCAAAAGTTGTGAAACAATGAGACGCTTGTTGTTGTTGTTGCCACCTTTCTGCCATACTCTATACTCTGTCTGTGTGGGTCTGTGTGTTTGTGTGTGCGCACATGCATGCTTCATGCAATACGCTTTCCATTGCAGAACAATGCCTTGTTTGCATGAGCTTGCCCATGTGCCTATCTGACTATACGTTTGTCTACAAGCCTGTGCTAAAAGGGAATGTCAACCTCTGCAGCCCATCACCAAGTCTGAGTTCCAGAAGATTGCTGGACCTGCTGCCATGCACGCCATTGGACACGTAGCTGCCAATCTGTCCTTTGCAGCTGTGGCCATCAGTCTGACCCACACAGTGAAGACTCTGGAGCCAGTCTTTAGCGTCATCCTGTCCAAATTGGTTCTAGGGCAGTCCACCCCTCTGCCAGTTGTTGGAACCCTGGTTCCTGTCATGGTAAGCCTGCTTGTCTAGAGAGATGTCAGGCCAGGGGCTCACAATCAAGGGCCAGTCAGTGCATGTGCTCTCACTATGCATGCTTGAGAGTTTCTGCAAGAGTCATGACAGAGACAATGCTGCAAGTGTTAAGGTTTGCGCACCTACTACAGAAGTCGTCTTTGTTGACTGCCTGGTACAAAAGCCGCAGCAGATTGTCATCAGCATCTGCATCGCATACATCACAGCAGTATTGAATCTGTCAAATGGTGTTCAGGCTGGTGTGGCCATGGCATCAGCTGGGGAGTTGAGTTTCAACTGGAGTGGCTTCATCAGTGCCATGGTCTCCAACCTCACCTTTGGCTTCAGAGCAGTATGGTCCAAGAAGTAAGCCACCGTTTCTGCTGACTATGGTGAAAGCCAATACCTCTGTTGCTGCAGGTATCCCACTGCATGCCTAGGCTAGCACTGCTGGTGTCAGGCTGTTGCCTGACATGTGGCATTGTTTGTTGCTGTCACTATCACGAGTACTGTTTATGTGCATGAGGCTTCTGTGCATCAACAGGTGAACTCTTGACATAGATCTTACAAACCTGGTGCTTCTGTTGCTCTATACTGAGCACCGCTGCATCTGTGCCTGTTTGTTTTTTTCAAATTTATATGAATGTCAAAACATTTCTTTGTGTTATCCCTTTATCCCTTCCTTTCTCATCAAACAAAAGATAAACACAACAAAGGATTGTAATTTCTTTAATTCTCGCCGGACAAGAGACCTATTTAAGGGAGACGGAGCCTTCTATATCAGACACAACATCAGATGCAAGCATCATCATCTGAGCGCTCATTTGTGATGCCTTCAATATTGCAACAGCACACGACGCAGCAAAGCTTGATGTTGCTGCAGGGCCATGGGAGACATCAAGGATCTGAGCAGCACAGCCATCTACGCCTGGACCACTCTAATCTCAGTGCTCATCTGTGTGCCAGGAGCCCTCATCTTCGAGGGGCCCCGCCTACAGGCCGGCATTGACATTGCCCTCAAGAAGGAGCCAAACTTCTACTTTGCCTTGCTGTCAGTCGGTCTGCTATACCACCTGTACAATCAGGTCAGGCCCTATTATCTCTGCATATTTTGAGCGCATGAACTTGTCAAATTTTTGGCTCTTGGTGTTGGTTGGGATCATAAGCCGTCTTCCTGCCGGCTTGCTGTGCTGTTGCCTTTTCATGGCGGCAGTCTTGGTGAGTGACAGGGTAGTCAGGGGCATGCCAAATTGGCCGCCCTCATGGTTGTGCGCTGTCCCAGGTCACATGCCATGCATAGCTGCAATGCTACATACTCGCACCTTCATGTCCTACGCTGACTTCACATTTGCTTGATGACAAGTCTGGCATGTGCACCTGCTGATGATGACTGTTGACTGCTGCTCTTTCCACAGCATCCAGCACAATTGTGCGTGGCATGCATGCAACCCGGTTAAGTTGAGTCAGCACAACAGTTATGTCAATTCAAGGGGTGAGAAACAGCAGCAACCGCTTTACAGACAAAAATATGGACCTGACACTTGTGCCACCCTTGTGTGCAGTTTGCCTTCAACACATTGTCTCGTGTCACCCCTGTGTCACATGGAGTGTGCAATGTTGTGAAGAGGGTGGTCATCATTGGTACCTCTGTGGTGTTCTTTGGCAACAAGTTGACTGACAAGACCAAGATTGGTACAGTGATTGCCCTAATTGGTACATACCTGTATACTGAGGCCACTAAGAGACACAAGGCTTCACACCCATCACCAACCCCTAAGGCTGCCTAGAAGCACCTCGGTTGCAAAGCGTGCATCAGCGTCACTCAGCAGCCATGTACGCAAGCTGCACAGTTCATGCAGCGTTTCTGCGCAGTCTCTGTTTTCAAAATTTCTGACTGTTTTGGTATACAGTGATGTAAGGTGTGAACCCCTAAACATTTGGAACATCCATGCACAATTGGTTTCCCACAGTCCTTTGTCGAGACCTGTGTAATAAATGTGCTTGGACGTGGTTGCTGTATTGCACATGTTCCAATTTACTACTTTCACACATGTTTGTAGAGTATACAAGACGTTGGTAACACAGATGTACATTGCTGCTGCGCACAATTAACGGTGCCATTGTGTTGACATACACAAACTTGAAGCATCTTTCAACCATCCACCACAGGCCAAGCCTGAAAAGGGCAGGTTCTGAACAGGTGTCTGTGAAACACTTGGGCATGACAGCAGTTACCCATGCCAATAGGCACATGTACCATTTGGCACATAACTGAGATATGAGTGGCAGCTGTTGGCTCAACAAAATTGGTTCTCTTTGGAATTATGTTAGAGTGAGTGTTGTAAAGCTGTGCAGCATATCACTACGCCCCTGCGCTCAAGCTTCCCCTGTGAAAGTCGACTCTTGCCACCAAGGCTTGGCAGGAGGCAGTAACCCATGCTGCCGGAGTGTATCATCTGCAAAGGGGCGCCACTGATGTGCAGTACTAAAGTTGTTCACTCCCATGTGAGTGGAGAGGCCTCTCAGTAGCTGTACTACCCTCAATACAAAGAACATGTCTGACGGGAAATGCTTCACTGCCATCTTCTTGAGGGGACTGTTGGGATCAAATGGGTCCACCCTGCACAGCATACAACTATAACACCCCGCTAGTCTAGAAAGTAATGTATGCCCAGATTCAGCATGACAGGGACCAGCCTTCTGCTGAGCATAATGTCAGGACTTTTGCTGTGTGATGTTGGCACAATTGCAGTTTAGCTACTTATCTAGATGGAAAAATGTAATTGCAGACCGGTCTGGTGCAAGCATGATCAGAGATGTAGGGCTGTGCAAGCAAGGCTTGTGTCTGAAGCACAGTTTGTCACAGACCTGCAAGATCTGCTCACATGATATGGCAACCTTTGCTGTTAAGAGTGTACATCACACACAGACTTACTGTGGGCCAGCACTATGAAGAACTGAGAGTGAGCAGCCCCCAGTCACAGCGCAGCACAACTTGATTTGGTCCACACCAGGCTGCAGTAACTATGCTCAATGATGCTTGCTGATTGAGAAAACAAACCAACCAAATCTGCGTCTGAAATCAGTATGACTGCCTAATTTGTGGAGGGTGAATATTGCTCACCGGCCACGTGTGTCAAACATGCCATATGCCATTCTGCTGGCAAGAGCAGGTTCCCCAGCCTCCAGCACCACCCCAAGCCGCCCAAGAGCCTCGCCAATCTGGCTGTCATTCTGCTCATCAAGTGCATGAATGAGCTGTGCGAAAGCCAGTTTGGACTCCAGCGGCAACTGCTTTGATTGCCCATAGTCTATTAGCCCAATCTTTGCACCTGCACCCCCAATCGGCAGTTCTCGCACGCAGCGTCTTTGATAGTGCATAGACACAGGTCTGTGGGAAGATGGGTATAGACATGAGTGCTGTCGCGCTGCACAGGTGAATGACAAGCAGGAAGGCACATGTAGCTGTGTGGCAATGCCTTCACAGGCAGCTTTTGTTGCCAAAAGCTGAGTCTCTGTGTGTGCTACTGACGCGAAAGTTTCTGGAAACAACAAATTAGCTCAAGACAGTTCAGAAATGAAACTTCCATCTCCTTATAACCTTAATACCTCAGTCAGGCTTGCCCTTATAAGCTTGCACACACCAGAACAATGGCAGACTTTCGCTGGAGCGTCATTTGTACCACACAGCATGTGCAACAAAAACATCAGAGGTTCAAGCTATAAGTAAGCAAGACAAAGTAGGACATGAGTACCTTTCATGACCAGAATGTTGCCCGGATGGCCATCAGCTTGGAAGAGGCCTCCATACAGCAGCTGGCGGCCGTATGCCTCTGCCACCCGATGCACAATCCTCTCCACTGCTATTTTGCGCTTCTTGTGGGACAATTTTTTCGTTTTGTCTCCTAGGCGAGTGATTTGAAGCCCATCCAAAAAGTTCATGACCAGCAAGCGGCGGGTGACAAGGCCTGGGATGCTGCGAGGAATCTCAATCTTTTTTGAGATGCCTTTATGCCTCTGCAGAGCAACATGGCACTTCATGCCGGCTGCAAACCACGCACTTTTGCTGGAACTGGCCTGATGGCATTGTGCGAGCTTCTTGATGCGGTCAGGTTTAGGCAGCGTCAAGGGCTTTGTATGATCTGATGCAGATGACTGCTCAGCTCGTCAGCGTGTACTGTGCTGTCCAGGATTCAATGATGCGTAGCCATGTTTGTGTCAGACTGCAGGGCCATTCACACAACTACAGCACTGTGCTCAGCAAACGCCACGGCGACATCTCTGATAGCATACCTGCAGCTGACTGGATATCTGATCCATGATGTTGGCCTCCCTGACAAAGTCAAACTCCAGCTTGATCTGCTTAGCCAGCTCGGTGACAGCTGAGGTCAAGTCAAACTTGATCTCAGTCTTCTGCAGGAACTGAGCGGCTGCCTTGACGTTGCCCAGATCCAAAGCCATGGTTGGGTAGGCGTCAGGGTACTGCACCTTCACTGCTACTATGCCCTTGTGAGGGCCCTGGGAGGATGAGCGGGCGTCTGCTGCAGCGATGGCTGATGAAGATGGGCCAAGCTGGGTGTCACTTGAGCTGGGTAGCCTGATCAGGCTGCCTGCCTGCAGCTCTGACAAACCCATTCCTGCAAAGGCAAAGTCTAGCATGCTGAGTGTCAGTGGGCAAGACCTCTGTGTGTGGGTGGCAGTCAGAGGGTGTTGGTTGCAGTCAGTAGTGGAGCTGCGCATAGCTGCAGGTTCAGCTGTAATGTCTGTGGTGACTTGAAGGTGCCTGCCCCACGCTGGTGATTGGCGGGAATAGCTCACATAGCACCTGCTGGAAGGTGATGAGTCTGTTCACATCAGATGGCGCCATTGTGCTTGTTGACTGATGTACAAGACTAGAGATCTAGCTACTCAGCAAGACACAGCCGGTCAAGGGAGTAGCTGCGGTCCTGTTTTGAAGCACCATGCATTGGGCTTGACAGATGCTCAATGGTTGCATTTCACAGCAAAAAAATGATGATCATTAGGATACATAAAGAGGCTGCAAAGCAAAGCAAACCACCATTCATGAATCATGAGCTGAGGGAGACGCAGAGTTGGGTGCAGAAGGTACCTGTGTTCAGCCTCTCAATGTCAGAGACCAGCACATTGTTTGCTCGAGCTATGCTCCCTAGATCAGCTCCTGGAGCCACTATATGCTGAGTGTATGCTGCTGCTTGCTTCCTCTGCCGTCTGGAGAACTTCTTATTGCGTAACTTAGCCTTGTGGACCTGCAATAGCTTGCCGACAGTCAATGAGAGGCCTCACATTACAAGCAAACATTGTGTTTGCAGCAGTATCTGTTTAGTGCAAACAAGCCATGAAACAAGTTCACAGTTGATATTGCAAACTATTGTTGCTTGGTGTTGGTGGTTATATTCAGGTAGTGGAGCACATGATTTGGCGCCAGATCTGCTGTGGTCATATATGCGCTGTGGCCTTACAGAGTGGTTCACAGCTACTGTGACTGCAGAAGCATGACTATGACAGACGGGGAGCAACAAAAACAGCACCTGGGATATGGACGCAGAGCCCAAGGGTTTCTCTAGGTCAATCCACTCAAACACATCTTCAAGTGGGGCATTCAACTCCCTCTCTATGACCTCCTTGGTCTGTGCAGGAGGCATAGGCGGCACCTACCAACATCAACAAAGGCTCAAACAGTAGACAAAATTGCAACAGCGCATGCGACCTCCAGATGCTGCTGATGCCTGTCAAAGTCTTTGGGGTAGTCACAAGGCATGCAAGGAAATGCATATCAACACATAGGCAGCTTGACTTCACGGTGCAAGGAGCAGTCAACTTGAGCTTTACTGCAGTGGATGAGGGGCACTTGGCTTCTAGTTTGTGCTGGATCACAACAATCATCAGCGTTGGTGACGGGATAAGCTGGAAGTGGGCGGGCTGAGGCTGCAGTGTGTGACTACCTGATCATGTAATCTTGAAAGGCGCTCACATGCAGGCAGTGGCATGAAGTCCCCTCTTGCTCCAAGAAACTGGCCAACCTATAGGCAGCACGACAGCCATGACAACAGAACCTGAACAGCATATTCATGACATCTGTTGCTTGTTGTGAGACAACAGTCTACAGTTGCTTAGGCAAACCTTCAAGTAGAAGCCGCGCATATCAACGCAGAGAGAATACATCTCCTCCCCAGCCCATGCATGATGGGGCTTCCAATGGACCTCTTTCAGCTTTTCCGTGTCCCAGCCTCCCAATCTCAGGGCTTGAGCTTTCGCCTGCGCTCCTTTGTAAGACAGGTAGATGCCGGTAGCCCTTCTCCAGAATTGCGTCGTACGAAAGAAAGCTTGCAATGGTCCGTGAACGACTTCATGTCGGCTGTTCGGATCTGGTGCCATCTGGCTACAGAGTGAGTTGCAGGGGACAGGGCTGGAGACTAGATCAGCGCCTTCCTCAGTGTTACGCCATGATCTCTCCGGTCAAGGGAGCGCAACGACCAGCAAATAAGCTGTGCATAGAGGCACAGACATGCTTGCTGCTCTGTTGTTGATGACGGTAGTTTATTGGCCCGAGCAATGGAAACTTGCAAGCACAAAGCTGACCAGGTCAACTGCTGCTGCAACTAGACAACCGTGAAGTGAAGTCAACGCCATGTTGAGCGCCAAGTCATTCATGAGCTTGGGACGCTGCGCCCATGCGACAAAATCTGTCGTGATATTGATTGTAGGACTGTAGCAAAGGAGCGTCTCGCGCATCGGCATCGCCCACCCCCAGATAGCCTGCATGCCACAAACTCTTGCACTTTTGCGTGGCCTGCAGCATCCAAACGCCACACGTCATGTGACATACACCAGACAACACAACACAACATGCAGCATTCAAGGCATCAGATCACCAGTGCACCACCCGCAGCCAACTGCCCGCAGGGCCAACAGACTCGGCCTGCATGCTTGCAATCTAACTTTCTGCCTCAGAGCAGGCGCACTCAGTAGACACCACATCAAGTGTTTTGCAGCACGCATGGCCCCAGCAAGGGCTGCGGCATCAGCAGAAGCACAGTCTGTTGTTGACAGCGACCTGGAGGAATTCGTGAACCTAGCCAAGGAGCTTGCACAGGCTGCCGGGTCAATCACACGACAATACTTCAGGTGTGCTCATTTTGCTGCTCCCTTGGGTTTCCCTGTGGAACACGTTTATAGCTTTCCTGCAGGCAGCCCCTGACTATTGACAACAAAGCAGACAAGAGTCCAGTGACAGAGGCAGACAGGAAAGCTGAAAGGGCGATGCGGGATCTAATTTCTGCCAAGTTTCCAGATCATGGTATTTTTGGAGAAGAGGAAGGCATGCAACAGCCCAAAAGCAGTGACGCACAATACTTATGGGTGCTAGACCCCATTGATGGCACCAAGAGCTTCATCACAGGTACCCAACATCAGCAGGGTCAGCATGTTATTGAGCACTCTGGTTTTGCAGTGTCAATGTCTTTTGCATCATGCATGGTCAGTCAGCACCTGTACACGTGTGCACAAGCACAGCAATTTGACCCTGGTGGTGGAGATGTCACTGATCCAATGTCATGACACATAGCACAAATTTTGTCTGGTGCTACTATGTCATTGGTTGATGCTATGTGTGCACAGGCAAACCTGTGTTTGGCACCCTTATTGCCCTGTTGTGCAATGGTGAGCCAATCATTGGAGTCATAGACCAGCCCATCACCAAGGAGAGATGGGTTGGCATCAAGGATCACGGCACTACTCTTAATGGTAGGCCCTCATGCTGTGCCTCAAGCGGGCCCTCACTGCTTTTGGTGCACAGTTTTGCAGGAAGTCAGCTCCCATTGTCTAGTCATTTACTGCATATCATGTGCAGATGATTCAGTTACACCGTCATCAACACCATGCTCTGTGTACTAAGCAGTGCCATGCAATTTGACATCTGCCTGTCTCCAGGCAGTTCACTTACACCTGAGATAGAGCATGGCCCTGCTTAGTATACAGAGCATGATGTAGATGAGAGTGATGATGATTATGACAAGAAAAAGTTTTCTTGCTCACCGCCATCATCATGATCACAGTAATGGAAGACATGTGACACTCATGTAATGTGTTGTGCTACATGCGCTGGGCACGGACACACATCAGGCAGCGTTGACTTGATGTGACAAGCTGTGTATTGCAGAGCAGAAGGTGCACACTAGAGAGTGCCAAGACATCAGCCTGGCATACTTGTATGCCACCACCCCTCACATGTTTTCAGCAGAGGACCACACAGAGCAGGCCTTCAATAACGTCAGGGAGGCAGTGCGGACGCCACTGTATGGCTGCGATTGTTATGCATACGGTCTATTGGCTGCTGGGTGTGTGGATCTAGTAGTTGAGGCAGATCTAAAGCCCTATGACTATATGGCATTGGTGCCCATTGTGCAGGAAGCTGGAGGGGTGATGACTGATTGGCTGGTAAGCCTTCAAGCTCCATCATGTTACTGTCATAATGTGGTTGCCTGGCTGCTCGCAGAGGTCACTTGGCCGTGTACCCCACTGAAGAAATCTGGCTGAAGCCATCAGAGTCTGCACTATACTTTTTGGGCATCACAAAAGCCTGCTGCCAATATGTATAGCCATCATGTTACTGAAGTGCAGCTTGACTTATGCAGCACATAATGTTTGACTGACCTCCTGTCAGCTTGGAGTGTGTGTGTGTGTGTGTGCGCGTGTGTGTCATGGCCAAGGAAACATATTTGTTGGAGAAAACCGAGACCGCCTTACTGTCCCTGTATCACAGGGTAACCCTCTAATGTGGAGGTGTGCTCCAGACGGATACCTGATGGGCAGCTTACCAGGTGACTGATTTACACTCTGGTGTCAAGCTCAGTCTGCGTGGTATTGCTTGCTGTGTGGCACTACCAAGACGGTAGAGCTCAGTACTCTGGGCCTCAATACCACACACGGCCAGAGCTAGTTGCGCTCACCATGCCCATGTCAACTCCTTTTGCATAAGGTCCCACAAATGATGGCATTTTGATTCATGCACAGTCCTATCTCAAGTGTCAAGTCATCAATGTGGGAGGGTGTTGATGGCCAACAGGTGAGGTGGTAGCAGCAGGCAGCAAAGGCATCCATGAGCGTGCATTGAAGCTATTGGACTGGGAGCGGCTGCAAGAGCAAGAAATACCTGCGTGTGGTTCTGGAGCTTCCAGCTGACAGCATGTCCTTTGCCAATGATGGTAATGCCGATATTGGCGTGCGATGGGATCAATTTGTAACTCAGATAGCCAATGACATGAATGTGGGATGCAGGCTGTGTATTGCAATGCATCTATGTGCGTAAGCCCTTACTTTTGGGACTTGCCACTATTGCCCTAGGCGTTACGGGGTTCGCCCCTTTGCAATGCGACCTTTCTGTGCTAGTCAAGTTACAGGCTTTCACTTTTCACACACAGACTGAGGACTCAAGCACATACAGATAGCCAGCAAGAGCAGCTTCAGCGCGCCAGTCACGAGCTTGTCTGCCTTGTGCCTGGTTCTGTGGACAAGTACCTGCATGTGCCTGATTGCACTCTTCAACAGAGCCTCGACACGCATTCTGAGGGCTTTTTACTCTGCTGATATAGGTATAACCACTAACACAACCTCCAATATCAGCTCTACATGCGTTGTGCTTGCGCTCGTGGCCGGCCGTCGGGACTGCCAGCCTCGCCCCAACAGTCAGTAACAAACGCCATGGTTGTCTCAGCAGCTTTTCAGTCAGCGATTCTACTCTCCATGACTGTAAATACAGCCTTCGAGGTGCATTTCAATGCATTGCCCAGCCTAACACAACCTTGCTTGACTGCATACTGTATCTGTTGCAACACCTCTATGATCCAGGCATTTTACCAAGCTCTGCAAATTAGTGTATCCTTGGGAAAGTGTATCTGAGATCCAATCTATCAAGGGAACTCAGATAGCCAAGCGGGCCTGAAAATTTAGCCGCCGTATGCTTTTTGATGCGTCCCAATTAGGCAAGTATATACAGGACAGGACACAATGCGCGACGTAATACTGCGCTGTAAGTGAGGAACCTGATCAAAAATTTTGATTCAAAATGGCATCAGCAGCTGATCAAGATTTGGCTTGTCGATTTTATTACCTTCCCGAAATATTAGTCATTGATCAAGAACGGATGACAGACGATTTTATTCTTGTGGTTAGCAAAACAAAAGCCTCTGCTGTTATGCGTCGTGCGACCTGGGTCCTGACAACATCTGAGTCATCGGAGCCTGGAGCCATGAGAGGACGACTGCATCGCTCGCAGTCTTCTCAACATGGCGGTCGTCGCCTGTCCTGCCACAGGCGCATGCGGGCACAGGACCCAGTGGCTCACCCACGCAGCGTCGCAGCTGGAACGCCGCGCTCACATGCAACAATCAAGCTTTGTGATCAGCCGCGACTTTTGCAAAATGTCGTTCATCGAGCTTCAACACCACCGCCCAGTCGTGGCATAAGCCTGCAGATCTGTCAAGCTTCCTTGACCCACCAGCACCCAAGTCACGCATCTTCGGTTCCACCATTCGGAACTAGTCAACAGGAGCGCATACTAGCCTTCGACAATGCGTCCTTCAACCCACACGACGACGATCACGAGCATGAAGCACCTATCAATGACAGCGCAGTGCATAAGGTTCTGTCCTGGGTTTTTAGCAGACTTGGCCTGTTGCAGCTAGCCTCGCAGCTTCGTGGCAAAGCATGGAATGCCATTACAATAGCGTGCCTCATGGTTATTGCTCTACTGACAGCTTGGGTTGGAGGAGGTCAGGTTGCACAGGCCAATCTGTGCCTACAGATCAGTTCAATATCTACAGCCATCATCTATGTGCTGGCTGGCATTCCAGAGCTGATCGACCTGTGTTTCGACCTAACTGCTGGGCACATTGATACTCATGTTCTGATGACTCTAGCTGTGTTTGGCACACTTGCTATTGGTGGAGCTTTGGAGGTGAGTAAACTCACTATGTCCGTGACCTAGCTGTGTCCCAAGTCTGTGATATGACAGCAGGGTGTCATGCAGGGTGCATTGTTGATGGTGCTGTTTGAGGGGTCACATGTGCTAGAGCACAAGTTAACAGACCAGGCACAAGGCAACTTACAAGCCCTCTTTGATGCCACTCCTGAGAATGCTGTTCTCGTAGAGCTCAATTCGGAGGGTTCCCCAGACATGTCTCACTTGCAAACTGCAAAGGCTAGAGATGTTGCTGTTGGCAGCAATATGCTCATACGGCCTGGGGAGCAGGTAATCCTGCATTCCTGGGTTGCTTGACAGGAGCTACTGAGGCTTGCAGAACATAACAGTGTGACTAAATGCTCGTATGCTTAAGCAGCAACCTAATGTTCCCTGTTGGCAGCGTCAAGGTATGTCAAGCGCAACAGACATGGGTGTTTGTGCGGCATCTTGCGTGGTTGCAGGCTTTTTGCCTCACATCTGTGATGCTCAACTGTATGCTTCTCGTGAGATCTGACTGCTCATATAGTGCATCTGCCATCCCGTGCTGCCACCACATACTATGCTGTCCTGCTGTGGCCCTGCATTCTGCTTTATTACTTCTCTCCCCTGGCAGGTTTTGTGCCACACGCTTGCATGCTGACAATCTACAGATTTATGTGTCATGACGCATGCATGCATTGCCATGGCAGGTTCCATTGGATGGCCAGGTAGTACATGGCACAGCCCAAGTCAGCTGGTCTCACATCAGTGGAGAGGCTCTGCCAGTGCGCCTTTCAGAGGGCATGGAGGTGCCAGCAGGCAGCCTCAACCTTGATGGCCTATTGGTCGTCAAAGCACTGCAAGGCTTCCAACACTCAACTCCTGCTCGCATTGCTCGCCTTACCCAGCAAGCGCAGGCAAGCTGTTAGACACTCAGTATGTGCGGAGTGGCCCTTGGAATATCTTGATCATTGGCTTCTGGTTCCTGTGCTTGTGTGTGTCGCTTGGTCCACCTAAAAAATGCAGGCAAGCTGTAGCCATTACAAAGTAGACTCTGCACTTGAAATCATTGTACCAATCTATCCCATTTTAAGCCGTGCAATTTGACGCATGGGCTGCCAACCAAGTCCTACCTGAAAATCACTCCAGAGCTGCAGCAGCATGTGTGCTTGTTGCCATCATTATATGCCATGTGCCTCATGTCTCAAATGACTTCCTGCAGAAGATGATGCAGTGCCTTCGTTTGTAGGCAAGCAGACCAAAGATGAAAAGGTGGATAGACTCCTTTGGCGAGGTGTACTCCAAGGCCATCATAGCAGCTACACTTGTCATCTTGGTAGTGCTACCAATGCTTGGGGTGCCCATGTTGGGTTCGCCCACTCAGCGCGGCGCCTTCTACAGAGCCATGGGCTTTCTGACAACAGCATCTCCATGTGCCCTGGTCCTGGTTCCTTTAGCATATGTCTCAGCCATTGGAGCTGTCACTTCCAGGTCACCTTCATTATCATGCCAGTGCATGGGATGTATGCACACCATCATGATGCTGCCCTGTGCATGCACAGAAGACTTGCAGCTGCTGGATTTCTGCTTCATCTTCAGCGGCAAACAAACCATACACATCATTGGACCTGACATCTTGATTCTTCAGACCAGTCTCCAATACTAAGACTTGGCTGACTCCATCCTGATTCGCATCAATCTGATGCTCAATTTCATCTGCATTGGCATGCCATGTATGTGTGTGTGTATGTATGTATGTATGTATGTATGTATGTATGTATGTATGTATGTATGTATGTATGTATGTATGTATGTATGTATGTATGTATGTATGTATGTATGCATCTATGTATCTATTCCATTCACCCAGTCAAAGCTCAGTCGTGATTATGTTGTTGCAGGGGGATACTCATACAAGGTGGCAATGTCTTGGATGCACTGGTCAGGTGCAGGACCATAGCCTTTGACAAGACTGGCACCTTGACCACAGGCGCCCTTGCCTGCTCCTCAATGCGTCCTGTGCATCAGACCAGCTCTAAGCCCTTACCCTCTCACGATTCCCTGGGTATGGCATAAATACCATGTACCTGAGAGTGAGAATGTACAGGTCCAAACAACACAGTATCAGCTGATAGTGCTCCTTTGTGTGGAGAGTGTCTGATCGGTGAGCTCACTTGCAAGACTGCTGCTATAACAGCTGCCATAGATGACCCTGCCCCATGCTGCATGACTGGGCGTCAAGAACAGAGCAGTAAGGTTTGACGGCAAGCCGCAATACATATGGCTGCAAGACCACACAATTTGCACTCCTGTAAAGTTACGGAAATGTCTGCAAATTGTCATTCTCAGCTTGATTTCTATGGCGCAGGCAACACCGAGTGGGCGCAGCAGCTGACACAGGAAGGGCAGTCAGAGGAGCTGACAGCCTTAGCAGAGGCAGCAGCCCTGTCGGTCAGAAGCACACATCCTGTGTCCCAAGCTGTCGTGCTGTGTGCCAATTCAGCTGCCTCTGCCTTGCCTCAAATTGAGGTGCATGACTTCCATCAGCAGCCAGGTACACCTTTGAGTGATACTTGCCATTTGTGATAGGAAGACATAGCAATATTGACATGACAATCATTGAGCAAGCGATGTTTAGATTTCAGTGAAAACATCGGTTCTGCATACCAACATCAGTTCTGCACACTAAGTGCGCCCCTGTCAGCTGCCAATGAAGCCACCTAGCAGATGCAGCATTATACAAAAGACTTTTCATGCAAGAGATGCATATGCAATTGCATGGCCATGCTCTTGCCTAGTGCTTGATTGCAAGGCTGATGGATTAACCTGGACTTAGTAGGGGTGGCAGATTGTGTTGTGCTTGGTGAAATAGGTCAGCTCATGTTTGCCTCTGTGCTGGCACAGAGTACTGGGATGGTACAGGGGCACGCAAGACCAAAGATGATGTTCATGGGTCGACACCACTGGTCGTTGAGCCAATCAGCTTAGCTCATTGCTGCTGATGATAGTCACAGGATCAGAGTTTAACTTGAGCCATGTGCTCTTTGATTTGCACCAGAAGGAGAATCAAACTCAGACATGAAAACGGTGTGCATTGCGTTGCAGGTGCAGGAGTAGAAGGCACAGTACACAAGTCTGGCAGGAAACGCCGCATACGTTTTGGCTCTGAGGCCTTTGCCTCAGAAGGCCTGTCTGCCTGCCAGCAGCAAGCCCTCACCCATGCTTGTCAGCAACAAGGTGCTGACAAGGTCATCTCAGTCTTAGTAGAGACAGCTTCAGACCGCCACAACAGCAGCAGCACTACTAGCCACAGCCAGAAACAATCCAGTCCAGACAGCTCACCATCAGCATCATCTAAACTCACTCCCACTCCCAGTTCTGAAACTATTCAGCCTGTAGAGCCGAGCAACTCACAGCAGGCGGGAGGCAGTCAAGGCGGTGATTCTGAGAGTCAGATTTGGGTGTTTGCGTTTGAGGACACAGTGCATCAGCGCAGTGCTGCAGCGCTGGAAGACTTAAGGGAGGGGTCGTGGCTGGGCAGAGGGCGTAAGGAGAAGCATGTGAGGGTGATGATGCTGACGGGGGACAATGAGGCTAGCGCTCAGCGTGTGGCCAAGCAGCTGAAGATTGATGATGTCAGGGCAGGCCTGTCGCCTGAGCAGAAGCTGCAGGTGAGCGTCACTGCTGCTCCCAACACAATATATGCTGAATGTTGGGGTTTGCAGAGGGTTCAATCAAGCATGGTCATGCTTGTGGTGTCAAGGTTTGCATGTACTCAGATAGAGACGCTCTCAGGACAGCTGAACCACAGCCACCAACAGCATTATGTACTGCACTACCACAAGTCACATCACTGACAGCACTTCACTGCATCAGTAGCGTGAAACTGGTATCGGCTGTTGAGACATGACACAGATGTGCAAGCCACATACCATGTCTTCATTGACCTGGATTTCAACTTCCTTTGTTCAGAGCCTAGACTACAGTGGGCATCCTTGAGTTTGCTGCATAGTGCAGTTTGAAATGGTTGCAGGCTGTTGATGAGGCACGGCACAAAGACAGCAATGGTGATTCAGCAGTAGGAGGCGTGTTGATGGTGGGTGATGGCATCAATGATGCTCCTGCACTGGCAGCTGCTGATGTTGGCATTGCAATTTCAGATAGCCCCACTGCAGCGGCCGCCGCAGCTGCTGACATCATTGTCCTCAGCAAAGAAGGCATTGCCTCAATACCTTTGCTACTGTCACTGGCTCACAGAACTCAACACGTCTTGAGACAAAACCTGATCCTGGCAATCGGCTCTATTCTGGTTTTGGCATTGCCAGTCGTGCTTGGTTTTTTACCTCTATGGGTTGCGGTTTCGTTTCATGAAGGGTCTACATTGCTTGTTGCCTTGAACTCGCTGAAGCTGCTCCAATGGAGGCAGAAAACTCCAGATTTTGCGCCTCAAGATACCATGCAAACAGCTTGAGGTAATGTATGTAGATATGCGTGTGTGTACATCAGACTTTTGCGCTTGTGAAGACTGTAATCAATTCATGCTGCATATGCATTCGCAGCGTCCACAGTTGGCTCATGGCCAAACTGGTTGCAATCAATCAATCAGGTTATATTTCCTGTCTTTAGGACTTATCAGGGGGTCAACAGCCTATCACTGGGAAATCAACACACACTGATTAGGACTAATGTTCAAGACGCCACACACCATAACCACAGCGAAGACAATTGCTGGTCAAAGTTGGCTTATGATCCAGCTGGTTGATGTAATCAGTATAAGCTTGCGTAGGCATTGCTGCTGATAATCACACGATGCATGCGCACGCCACCCTGTCAGTGCTCAAAAGGCACTGTAGTGGAGCTAGAGTCACAGCATGCCTCAGCATGCCCTATTAGGTCAAGAAGTCAGGTGTAGCAGCAAGCGACGGGATTGTGTCTCGCAATCGGTGCTGAACATTATGGCAAGTTCCGTCGTGATCGGGGGCGCGTCTGGCGCTGCCGATCTCCAAGCGGTCCTGCAGGTAGCGCAAGGACAGACCATCGCTCTCGATGTGGCGACGGCAGACCGTATCAAGAAAGAGTCACCCTCACCAAAAGACTTCAAATTGGAGTCCAATGACATTTCGGCAGCAGCCAAAGTTGATTCGCCATTAACAAGCATCGAGAGCCGCGCCAGCATATTGTGTCGACTGATCAGTTTGGCCAACGGGAGCACCAAGCTGCGCCTGGCAGTTCTCCAATACTTTGTTGACCTCCTGAACTCAGGCACGCAGCTTCTGTTGACGTCTGCAAACACAGATGCGGCACCTTTGCAGCAAATAGCAGATGCAGCAGCAGGTACTGGACTAGCCCTCTGTGATGGCAACAGCAGTCCACTGTCAGAAGCTCTGCAGCGTCAACACTTATCAGCTCCTGGAATCAGTCAGCAAGAACGAGCCATGCTTCAGTCAGGTCAATGGGTTACACTTGGAGCTGCAGCTGTGACTATACAGACCGCAAGGCAATTGCTCCTGGGTGGAACAGCGGTGGCAGCCTTGAGTGCAGAAGCTCTACAGATACAGGTCAGCTGCAGAGCAGTAGCTGTGCCTCAACGGGAGGCACATGCACACCCATGCAACATTTGGTGATACAACTTGCAATAGTAGCTTTGATCTGTGCAGGTCAAAGCAGCGCTGGAAGATGAGTATGCTGGCAAGGCAGCAAATGATGTTGTTGGCTCCTTGTCAGCCCTGCTCAAGGACTCCCCTCGGGTCAACCCCAGGAAGGCTGCACCACTGGAAGCTTTCGCCAGTGTCCCTCAGGCAGGGCTTTCACGCTTGCTGTTGACAACTGTAAAGTCGCTCTGAATCAATACAACTGAAGACAGCTTATTGCTCTTGAATCCTAATTACCTCTAGATGTCTGATCAGCTGAAGGTGTTTTGTCTGGTGGGATCTAGTCAACAAGCAAGCGGTGGCTGGTGACAGTTACTCAATGCACTGGCTGCATTCCTCTGCTGGCAACTGTACTCAGCCATGTGGTTGCCTTGGCATGAACCAAGCGCAAGGCAGTTGCTACTTATGGCACATGCATGACTGCACATTGTGATGCTGCAGTGCCATGGCGCAGCAGATGAGGCACTGGCATCTGCATCCACCAGTTTAAAGGGCCTGCTGACATTGCCCGCTCAAGCAGCTCAGGTAGCTTACCACAAGCTGCTGTCGTCTACTCAGATCCTTGCCCTGCTCACCCTTGCCTCAGGCTGCGTTTTGCTCTGACGTCCTCAAGCATGACCTTGTTTCTGGCATGCTGCTGCATGAGGCAAAGCTTGTGTCAAGACCCTCATGGAAGTCTAAGTCAATGTATGTGAGAAACACTGCATTGCAGCCACAGGCTTTTGGGTCTTATGTTTTGCAACTAGACTGTTGACTTGACCAGTCAAAGCTGCCTGCATCTGTTGCACCACATTCATTGTTCTGACTGCCCACACAGGCACAGTCCAGCCAGGGCAATCTGACCTGGATGTTGCTTGGAGTGGCGTCAAAGCTGCTAGCTGTTGCAGAGCTCAGTGTGAAGCGCATGGCCGCAAACACAACCCTGCCTCGTTCTAAGGTCAGCATGCTTGGGCTGTTTCTTCCTCAATGCGGCACACATACGCACTGCGTCAATGCAATAGCTGCCCTTCAATCACTCAGGGACTGGGCAACACTGCTGCAGCTCCCTAAAATGTCCAGTCTGCACATTTTCACCATGAGTTTGACCCCCTCCCTCAAGATGCTTGGGGTGGAAATATCGTTTGCATCATTATATATGCTATACAAATACGACATGATACATGCCCAGCAGCTTAAGTCGAGCCGTACCTGCAGGTCTTTGCCAACGCTGCTGCAGCTCACCAAGCCAAAATGGAGGACTCTCCAGTCCTCCTGATGCAAAGGGCACGGGCAGATCTGAAGCGCACGCTGTCAGAGGCAGCAGAACTAGAGCAGGAGCCTTCTCTAGCAGCTGCCAGAGCAGCTGCAGCTGCTCTTGCTGCTGCTTGCAGGGCATTGGCTGCAGAAGCCCTGCTGGCTTCTTTGACACTCAGTCTGGCTGAAATCAGCACCCAGGTGTGCCAGTGCACCATCCATGTGTTGTCACAACTTTTGCAAGCATGGCTCTGTTAAGCACCGACTCCGCCAGCAGGGCATGCGCTGAGCACACAGCACACATCTGGTGCCACCCATCAAGCATGAAGCAGCACGCAACAAGCGTTGATATGTGTTGTAGACGCAGCTGCATGCATGAATGATTTGCTGTACAGCACGGCATCTCTTTCAGCCTTTGCGTCTGAGTTTGTCTTGTTGGTGGCATGAAAACATCGGTGTCAGCTGAGTGGCTCTGTGAGGCTGCATCCTCGCAGTGTGTGTTCTCCAAAGACCTGTCACCTTGTGTTTTAGCTCTGGGCTGCCGCCTTAGGAGGCTCCCGTTATGATCGCTGAAAAGCGTAAACTTTTCTTTTTCTTTTCACCTTGTGTTTCAAGCGTGGCCCCTGACATTGTAGGCTGCTGGAAAGGCACCAAAGGCAGCAAAGCAGGAGGCAGCCAATGGGGCCAAGCCAAAGGCAAGCAAGAAAGGCAAAGAGGGCCCATCTTTTGGCTTGGGGAAAGGCACAGTCCTCATTAAGAGCCTCATAGACAGCACAGCTTCTCAATGGGACTCCAACACCACCATCACCTCCTCTAGGGCTATGCCTAACGGCAGCAGCTCCAATGGAAGCTCTGGTGAGGGCGTGAGTCATGTGCTGCAGCTGGCTCAGCAGCTGCAAGGCAGCGGAGAGGAAGAAGCAGGACAGGGGAGTGTACCTGAGACCCTGGGTGAAGCTCCTGGAAGCTTGGACAGGCGCACTGTCCTGAACTTGCAGCAGGCACTCAAGGTAGAGCACTCGCATGTGTTAGGGCAGCATGTGCATCATCTGCTTTGCATGCTGCAGCTGTACGCGTGAAACTGATCCTCATGGACCTGTACTGGGAGCCAGGGCTGCTTGCCTAAACCTGTGCAGGCCAATGCCCTGCCCACATTCGGCCAAAGGGCCAGACGTGGGCAGCAGCCCTGGCAAGACCACCTTGTCTGCAGTACTTTAGAGTATTTTGAGAGGATACATACTTGAAAAGCAACCCTAGGGCAAGCCTGCCACATGGGCCACCAACGTGTCCTCAACTGCGCTCTCAAACACTTCTTGGTGCAATCCTAGCTGATGCTTTGTGCGTTCATGCTTCTTGGTCTTGCCGTATGCCGGCCAAGAAGCTGTGCTGGTAGGCAAACACACAACGTGTCAAATTTCAGTCACGCCACTGCAATGTGTAGCTGCCCTAGTGACTGTTGAGTCAGAAGTCTGTTAACACATTGGTGCAGGCGGTAGAGCAGGCTCTGAATCCTCTTGGAAAGAAGCTAGGCCCCGTGGTGGCAGACATACGCAGCTTGATAGAGTCCAATCAAGCCAACAGGAAGCCCAAGGCTGCTAAGGGTACCAGGGACTTGGGACCAGAGCAGATGGCCATCAGGGAGGTGGCCTTTGATACTATCACATCTGTCTTCAAGCGCCATGGAGCTGTCTGCATAGACACGCCGGTGTTTGAACTGAGGGAGACGCTGATGGGGAAGTACGGGGAGGATACTAAGCTCATTTATGATCTGGCAGATCAAGGAGGAGAGATCTTGTCTTTGCGGTGGGCTTGCAGCTGCTGCGTGCTGTCCAAGGCCAAGCTATGAAAAATCACATCAAATGCTGCAAGTTGTATACTTTGTATCTCATGCATGCCGCCGACGCATCATCATGAGCCTCCAACATTGCCAGGCATGCCTGAACATTGTAAGTTTTGGAACCCAGTAACATTATGCAGGCCACCTGACTTTGGCAGTTGAACACCTATGCAGATACGACTTGACCGTACCATTTGCGCGGTATGTGGCTCAGCACGCCATCACCAACATGAAGCGGTATCACATAGCCAAGGTGTACAGAAGGGACCAGCCCCAGATGACTAAAGGGCGGTTCAGAGAATTCTACCAGTGTGACCTTGACATAGCCGGCTCTTACCCTTCAATGGTCCCTGATTCTGAAATCCTCAAGGTGTGTACATTGCTTTCTCCCCGCTGCACAGTTTATCTACAGTTGCTGTAGTATGTTGCAATCTCCAACCACGCTGTGACTGTTTCTTGAACTGCTCCAGCCTTGCTTGGAAGCAAGATCAGGTTGTCCTGATGCAAAGATGCAGAGTCAGCAATGCGCAGTGTTCATTCCAATACTGAACCATGCAGCGTCCAGTCAATGAGAGACTTCAGCACCAAAGCTGCCGGTACATACAAGACATGCAGTGGACATTCAGCAACATAGTCAAATCATGGCAAATTGCTGACATGCACGTGACTGGTGCAGGTGCTAGTTGAGATACTATCAGAGCTTGATATTGGAGAGTTTGTGGTGAAGTTGAATCACAGGCGGTTGCTTGACGCCATGATGGACTTGTGTGGGGTCCCACCCTCCAAATTCAGAGCCATCTGCAGGTGCTGCTCCCTATATTCTGCATGCCAATGGCTGGAATGCTGGGCACATCTGTTAGCATGAACAGTGTCAATGGCTGGACTGCTGTGCACATCTGTCAGCATGAATGAGGTCAACAGTGAGTTGGTGATGCCTTTCAGCATGTTTTGGGATCCCTCTGAACAACTATGTTGATTGTGACAGCGCACAAGACAAGCCGCATGACAAGCCATATGCAAACCTGGCATGTTGCATCTGGACACGACAGCACCATGTTGCATTGGAGGTCATCAACCATTGACTGTTCAGCAAAGCAGCTGCATGCACAGTAGCTATTTTGCCAACGTAGCTTTACCACAGATTGTGGTGTGCAGCGCCATAGACAAGCTAGATAAGGAGCCCTGGGAAGAAGTACGGCGGGAGATGGTGGATCAGAAGGGGCTCGACCCCAAAGCTGCTGATGCTATTGGGCGGTATGTAAGGGATGATGTGGAGCCCAAGTTCCAGGGCCAGCCTCAGCAGGTCAGCACTCACTGTACATTGCACTGGCTGCAGCCTTTTCTCACTGTGCTGCTGTGTGTATTGCATAGCTTCTATCACAGCTGGTGTATCTGCAGAAACTATAATGTAGTACCTTGAGAAAACAAATTAACAGCAGAGTACGGTAAGAGCTTGGGGGGAAAACTGGGGGAAAATCAAAGTCAAAATCCTATTTGGTCTCTGCCTTGATTTGCAATCTTATCTGTCTCAGCAAGGTGTCACTGACCTACTTCCTAACCCCTGCAGATTTTGGAGAAGCTGCTGGCAGACCCTCTAGCGCAAGAGCCAGCAGCCAAAGAAGCCCTGACAGAGCTGTCCACTCTGTTCAACCTGCTGGGCCACATGCAAGGCCTTCACCACATTGAGTTCAACATGAGCCTGGCGCGTGGGCTGGACTACTACACCGGGGTCATCTATGAGGCTGTCATGCTCAAGTCTTGGAATGGTGGCCAACCGCAAGTGGGCTCTGTAGCTGCAGGAGGCAGGTGTGTTGTCACCATCACATAGTCACTGCTCACTCGGTCTGCAGATGAAACCATGTTCACAGCGCAGCTGTTCAAAGGTCATCGTGCAGCATGAATGCCAACATCAGGTGCTGTTTGTTATGCCCCGCGGATCTTGTGAGATGCAGACAAGTCACTGTACTGTCGTGTCTTTGGACATTCTTTGATGAGTGTGTCTGATGCTCACAGCTTCATTTGGGTCATATCCAGATAGCCATGTACTGCTGAAAGCCTTGTCCCACTCTTGAACAGCTTCACTTGGAGTGGAATGAGCGCTGTTGAGGTCGTGCTTGAGCTGCTTGGCATGGCGCATGCACTCACAAGCTTTGTAGACATTCTGACACGCACAGTGCATGAGAATGCCGCAGTGGCCGGAACAGATACTCTGCACATAAAAGTCCAGTGGCAGTGGGCTACATACAGTGCAGGTATGACAAGCTGGTGGGCATGTTCAGCAGTAAGGATGTGGCAGCAGTGGGTGTCAGCATAGGCATTGAGCGAGTCTTCAACCTGCTGGAGGACAAAATCATGGCAGGCTGCAAGGATGAGAGTGGTGCTGTCTGCGGCAAAATCCGAGAAACAGACACCGAGGTAACACACCTGTGCATGGCTCATGCTGCATGCTGCATGCTTGTTCATGGTCATTGAAAGCATGCTCACATCATGAAAAAAATGCACATCTCAATGGCTACTATCATACCTTTCTTTCAGCAGGATGAATGTATGCAGCAGCCTCAGGTGATACAGTGACTGCAATTGTGCCAGGGATACATGCTGTTGACACAGTTGTGGCATGGCAGCCTACGGCAGCTCTGGCAGTACAGGGAGCAGTATTTTAATCAGCCCATATGGATCTGCATGACTATGTTTTCAAATCCGGTTTTGTATGCATCGCACTTTGTTGCAATGCCAGACTTCGGTTTTGCCTTGCTGCTGTGCCCCCAGACCCCTGTGTTGGTGTTGGCAGCCAAGTTGCGCAGCTTACACAATGCCACGCTTGTATACGCTGCGTTTGTGCACTCTTCTTCTGTGACCGTGCAGCTTCTGTGGGTGGCGCTGGAGAACATGTCTGTTGCCTACAGGCTGATTCTGTTGTGTTGCACCTGACAGCATCGCTCACACACAAGACCTGCTGCCTGCTCACAACATTTGTGACAATAACATCATTTAGCAGGTACCATCCTTCACAGCTGCTTTGCAGGCATATGTCGCAACTTGTATAGGCATTGCCAACAGCATAAGCATTGACAGTGTGAGACTAGGCAATGGCAGACATGTAGAGCAGTGATAGTGGCCTGGTGGTTGTAGGTGCTGGTCACATCCATAGGCAAGGGCATGCAGCCAAAGCGCATGGAGATGTGCGCTGCCCTGTGGGCGCAAGGAGTGAAGGCAGAGTTTGGCTACAAGGCCGCTCCCACCATCAAGGACGCTTTGGGCTACGCCGATGACAATGGGATTCCCTTTGTGGTGTTGTTTGGAGAGAGCGAACTCGCCTCAGCTTCTGTCAAGGTGATGCTCCCTGGGGTTGACGCTCATTCACCACACATACAGTGCGATCCAACTCACATGCTGTAGCTGCGCTGCCAAGATGATCTCTGAATCGACTGTCAGTGAATCCAGGGCCAGGTGACACATCTGCTGCCAAGTATCTTGTGCTTGCCTTTGCGCTTGTGCATGACATGGATCATATCGTTTTCACATTGTACAGCACTCTCTTGCAGTTTCTTCACAACACTCATGGTAGATGCCCTCCAAAGAGTAATGTGCACATCATGTTTGTTGGGAATTTCCTCAGGTGAAGGACATGGAACAGGGCACTGAAGAGGTGGTGAGCATATCTGAGCTGCCATCACATGTCGCAAAGCTAGTTCAGGGCCTCGGCAAGCGCACACTTGTAGCTACCAAGAGGCAAACGCCAGCCTCAGATCAAGTTGCTTTAGCCAGGCCTGAACAGGCCGGCAGCAGGCAACAAGATGTGTCTGCTGGGCAGTCACCTGCAAGCTCAACCCAGGTGCAAAGTCCACAGACGGGCCAAGCAGGGCAGCAGGCAAAGCAGGGCAAGCAGTCAAAGCAGGGCAAGCAGTCAAAGGAGGGCAAGCAGAGGGATGATACGGCCAGCAATACAGGTGGAGAGGTGCAGGACGGGGGCTTGGCCTCGTAAGTGGGGTCTGCAATTCAGGGTGGTGATGGTGGCACCGTTCAGCAAGCTACATAGCCATTTTCAGTTCAAAAAAGGTTGCCCAAACAATGTGACAAGGCTGTGACAAGGCTGATCAAGGCATGCATAGGTGAGCTGCAAGCCTGAAGGAATGGCTACACATACTCAGCTGCATCTTGGTGTTGGCAGCCACGCACGCACGCACTTCATGCTGTCATTGACCATCCACAGGTGTTCACAGAGACGCTCTTGCTCATCCCAGTATCAAGGCGCTTCAGGCTGATTACATGACACATTGTACAGTTACATTGACAAGACCTCTAAATACAGATCTGCCAACCCCCGCTTGCCCCTTCTCCTATGTGTG
>JAABUP010000462.1_pt1 | contig 90233 bp, 160 predicted proteins | sample 5559201 | NCBI WGS metagenome assembly JAABUP01 (sample SAMN10711887, study PRJNA513373) | rock metagenome | isolation source: Antarctica rocks | place: Antarctica | reverse complement strand
TGTGGCTCTGATTCACTCAGCCAGAAATTTCACATATCAAGCGAGATACACACCGGTCAAAGGAAGTGATATCATCGTACATCGTTTTCAGCAGATCTATGACTGGCTTGACGCGTTTGCGATGCTCGAAAACCTCGAGGGCGTCAAAGTCTCCAACGGGAAAGGTAGCAGGAGTAAGGGGTCCGACCAGCTATCCGACGTATCAGCAACAATTCGCCCGATACCGTGCTCCGCATACTCGTCCGTTGACAAGCAGATGAGGCTGCTTGCCGTTCAGTCCCAGTGAGGCCCCGATCTTTGTTCCTATGGTCCAGAAGTCGGCAGCAGCAGACGTGTCGGTGACACTCCAGCCTGCAGACGTGAAGAAATGAAGAGGGGACCCTGCGGGGACTTGCTGGGCAGTGCTGGGCTTGATAGTCCCGTCGGTATCAAGATTGTCATCGTTGCTTCCGAGCTCTTGAATGAGCTTGAATAGATCCGCGGGAGAGGTCATCGAAAGGGCGGATCTGGAGACGAGCTGATAGATGAGAGTGGATAGTCGGTATCCATGCTGCATATCTGGGACGGTGCCCGGAATGTGCACAAAGCCGAGTCTTGAAGCGCATTCTGGGGTCTGGAATTCGTCAACACTAATTACGCACGTAAAAGATTGCAATCCACCTGGAGGTGCTTGAGAGCATTTTTTACGGTGACCTGACCCTCAGGGCTATCGAGGTCCCCTACAACCCACATAGTGATGGGTGCGGCTCGCTCCGCGTTATCTGATAATGCCTTAGTGATACTCGATTCCCCCAAGTTCGGGACGACTGACCGGAGTACACGAAGTCTGTCGTCAAGCGCTTTGTCGGATCATCCTCAAACAGCTCAAGCAGGTTGAAGATTCGAAGCTTGTTCTCCCCATTGCCAGGTACAATGAGCTTGGTCCGGCGGCTCGACGTCGATGGCAGATCATAATAGAAGGTAGAGATGTCCTCCGATGCTAGCCCAGCGACGATCTGTTTGGTCGGCCTGAGACAAAATGGGCTGACTCACCTGTTCTTGAAGCATATTGAGCTGAGCACCGAGCTCAGATTGCACCATCATGGTCCATTGCTGCAACAGTCCTCGTCAGCGAATCCTCAAATGAGGTTTGGGTGGACGTACCCCCCCCATTGGCGCATATTTGCCATTGATGAACAGATGTCCGGGCGCAGACTCGTCCCTCGTGGCCATCAGTCGCTCAGTGTACTTCACAGTTTGCTCCAAGCGCGAGGAGTCATCATCGCTTGAGAGGATCTCGTCAAGGGGTACAGAATCCTTTGAACTGCTAGCGGCTAGCTGTTCGTAGGCTTGTCGGACTGTCTGAAGCTTGACAATGCCAGGACTAGCAGGTGTACTAGGCGTTGCCGCGATGATCTGACACTCTCAGCTGACCGATTTCACCGAGGTCAGCAGCTCACCTCAGCCAGGAAGTCACGCGTAGCGCCTCGGCCGAAGGTCTTGACTACGTAATGGAATATCCGGGCCATCTTGTACGCTGAATGTCTCAACCATGGTAATTTTTATATGAAGCTGTGAGAACGCACAGATCTCGTCATCTTCCGATGAGTACATCGGCACTATGCCGAATCTGATCGGAACGCCTCTTTGTATCATCGTGCTCATCGAATTGACGATAGTGTCCAGTGACGGCACTAGAGCGAGATCGAGCACGAAAACGAGATTCCAAGCGTTTCTTCGAATCGTGTGGAATTGGCCAGGATAGAGCGGTCGAAGATACTGCAAGCTGCGTCAGCAAATGCGTGCCCAGTGTGATCGGCGATCTTACGCCTTGTGTGTGTATTGGCCATGACTTGTACCTACTCTCCTCGTCAGCACGGACAACCGTAATGAGGAGTACCGATGCAGACCTCTTGTCCTTCTCAATGTCATTCCACCAAATGATGACTTCTCCTCCCTCCAGCCTGTCGCTGGCATCGACCAAACCTTCTGCAGGATCTTCCTCGGCTTGAGCCTGGCCAATGAGGGGGTCCGAGATAAGCTCAAATGCCTGCTTGGGCGTAAGGCCTAGCGAAGTCAGGGAAAGGATCAGATCTCGCTCGGTGCGGATAGCCTTCAACAGCCTAATATCTTGTCAACACCTCATCACACCCTGGATTGTAAAATATCACGAGTATGCGTTCAGCTCAGGATCTCTGTACGCCTTCCCGTTGATGTAGACAGCCGGAGCCACTTGACCGCGGTGCAGGGATTGAGAAGCCTTGATACGGATTTTCGGCGGGACATTCACTTTCCTGGCGAGAGCGGCCGAGTATTTAGGGAAGTCCTGCGACAAATGTTCAAGAGCGCTGAGAGGGTCATCGGAGGCCATGATGAGGGTTGCGGCCTGTAGACCGATTTCTAGTCTATGCAGTCAGCAGTGCAGCAAAGGAGGGGGTAAGACTCACCCCTCAACTCGTGACTCGCAATGGGAATAGCCGTTTCTAGCCAAGGATCTTGCCCTAGCACATCGCTGAACATGCCAGGACGATTCACACCTGAGCTATCCGGCTTCTGGGAGGTCTGCTTCGCTCCAGCAGACGCCCGGTCATCGACGACCAGGTAGTCGGTCCTCTTCAGTACCATCTCCACCCCATATCCGGACAAACCAGTCCGCCTCTCCCCTCGTTCTCCTCGGACGCCTTCATCGATGCTCAGCGGTGGTCGATATCGCACGATGTACTGGAACGAAGGGATCTGCGATGCGTGATGATCCAGATAGGTCAGAAGTGGTGCTGAGATGTGTGATTCGGGGTTATAATAAAGTACCGCCTGAGGAGATTCGGATGGTGATGATGATAGCGAGATATGGTCGAAAGGTAACGGAGTCGGTCGAAGATCCCTATGCAGGAAGTCAGCTTGGACCGATACGAGCATGACCCTAAGGCTCACGTAAGGTGTACCCCTTCCTCGATGCTCAGCTCAATATCCCTCCTCAGCTCATCAACCCCACAGAACCCCTTGCCCCTCCATTCAACCCAGCTCTCACACCCCTGAACCCCAAGTTTCGCCTCATCAACCGTACTCTCGTAATAGCTGTACGACGCCTCGATCTTCGGCGCAGACGTATGCAGTCCCAGCGCGAGGTGGAGGGTGGAAAACGAAGATGCTTTAGGGAGCAGGTCGTGCGAGGTTATCAGGTCGAGGGAGGTCATGAGGATGGATTGCGGGGACGTGGAGTTGTCCCGTGGGATACGACTCCCGAGGAGGTTGAGGAGGGGGAAGTAGGATGAGGGCTGCTCGTCGTATACGGTCTCCCTATGTACCAATCAGCTTGGGCCGAGCAAAGGACAGTGGTCAGGTACACGATTTCAAGGAGGAGGGGAGGTGCTGGCCAGCTCGTCTCCAAGCTGATACTGAGGGGCGGCGAGGCAGCTCGCACAAGTGCTACGAGCGAGCTCAGGAGCACAATACGCCGCATCTTGGATCTTCTCAGCGGGAGCAGGACTCCTTGGCGAAGCACTTGTATCTGTTCAAGAAATATCGTCCAGGTGAACGCGATCCACTCAACGTGGCACCGGGGTCTCCGCATGCATTCCGTCGACGTTTGCGGCGAGCTTGTAGCGATATATCCGTGCTTGAATGAGACAATCTCGGTATATGTATAACGCTATGACGGTAGGATATGATGGAAGCCAGATTATTACAGTTTCCAGCAGCCCAGAAACGCACAAGCCTATCTCTACTCGTATTCTTCCAATGCGGTTTTCGCTTCCTCCGGAGTGATCCTCGCGACATCTTCAGCGGCCTCGAATTCTGGAGGCACGAAATCAGAATGATAGCGATATGATCGTAACTGTCTTACGCTTCCAGAAATCTCGATGCTTGAATTTCGGCGCGTTGATATAATTCTCCAACTCGTCCACATACCTATTCCGCGTCAGTCATCGAAATCCGGCCGTCAAGTGAGACCCACTCGTTATAGGTCTCCACTTCCTCGTATGTCAAAGCCGTCTTTCTCATGGCCTGCAAGCACTCGATGGCCAATGGAAACGCGGATCGCGAGAAAGACCCCTTCACATTCTCCTTGACAACCGCGCCAAGATCTTGGATGGCTTTACGGAAGACATCCCCTTCACCTTCGACAAGGCGGTTGAAATCGTCCAGAGGCCGCTCGTTGCTGATCAGCCGACCCGGTACCGGCTTAGCGAGGGTAGCCTTGGACTTCTCCGGAGGCGGAAGCTCGTCGTCATCGGATTCAGACTCAATGAAATGGGGTTTCTTGCGGTCAGAAACAGGTGATTTCTCTGCTATGGCAGCTTTTCCAGACTTCGGTGTCCCCGGTTCCAGCTTCGCTTTCGTCCCCGTACCGGTCTCGTCGAAAAGAGCATCAATGTCAATGCTGCTTTACCGTTAGCCATGCTTTTGTGAGGGGAACAGAGAGCACTCACTATCCTTCGTCAGGTCTCAATCCCTCTTTCTCAATCTTTCTTCTGACTGTTGGCGGTACCTTCTTGATGTCCAGCCTCTCCTTTAGCTTGATCGTTACGATTTCGACCGCTTCTGCGATCTCCTCGGGCGTCGTGAAGTACTTGACGAGCTCGTGATGTGGCGGACCAAGAGGATCCGCATCGAGATCCTGCGTGAGCGACGCGTGGAAGATCGCCTCTTTGATTCGGTGGATTACAGGATTGTATGACTGATTCGGGTCAAACCAAGCGACGCCTTCATCTTCCCTACACATCAATCAGCGTACACTTTTCATCATTGACGATGTCTCACTCTCCGTTCATCTCCTCGTCCCCATCTTGCTCTTTTTGCTTCCGCCTCGCATACTCGTCCAGATCCATCCCTCCGACCAGCTCGTCCATCAATTCGCACTGCTCTTCTGTCGGTAAGAGCGGATGTTCGGTAATGACTTTTCCCGAGCTGGTCTTATACGTCGTCAAGGAAGGAAACCAGAAGTGATGTTCGTCCTCGGCGAATGGCAGCTACCACAATCGCGATCAGCTCTTGTTCCCAGTCTGAATTCGGGCGACCTACCTTTACCCAGAACATATAGTCTAATCGCTTCTCGTCACCCGGGTAATTGAACTCCGGGACACACAGCCCGATTGTCGGTTCTGCCTGATCCTTCAATACCCATCGGACTACCGCTACCATACCACGAAGGTACATTCCCTCGACTAGCGAGGAGAACTTGATCTGAGCTTTGGGGGAAATGAGGTCTGGCCAGATGAATCGTACTTCGCCCATAAGCAGATGTCGCCGGATCTGGTATCTCAGCTCAAGTCAGACCTCGTAAAGCTAATTCACAGCATCTCGAGGAAAGAAACCCAGAACTTCCACGCCTTTCCTCGTATCCAGCGGCTCGAACGTGTCGGCCTCCATCGGGACCCAAGTCGACCCAAAGCGCCAAGCCTTGACGATGTCTTCCTTAGCGACTACCTCCTCGTCCTCTTCGGGTAAGTCCTCGTGAGGCTCGTTTCCGTCGATATAATCTGAATCCAATCCCTCCATTCCGAAGTTTGCCTGACTAGTTGCTGGCTCCTTCCCCGCCGGAGCTCCTTCCGCCCGCTTGATGACGTATGCGCTGTGATGCTTGACCTCGGCAGAAATCATCGCGGCTAGATCACTTGCAGAAGGTGGCTGCTCCAGCTGTTGTGATTGCTGCGCGATGCTGGACGCAAGCTGACTGGACGGTCCCGCCTGAGTTGGCTGTACCGGAGCTTGGAGATCCATTGCCGGTTTCCATGCCTTCGATAACGACGGAGGTCTCGCTTTCATCGTCGCCTTCGAGTATCGGATGGGTATGGTGATGGCCTGATCGGCGTCAATCTCGGGTGAACCGATATGCAGGTCGATAGCCGAGACAGTGCCATTGACCACTGCGGGCCGGGGCAAGCGAGCAGCAGCGAGAGCATCGTCAAAGGTGCCAAGGGTAGGGAGCATATCTTCGGAAGAGGTCGTTTTCGAGATTCGCTCATGTAACATGTCGACGAAAGTCCGCCAGAACTTCTCAGACAAACGCTGGAATCACGTCAGACATGGGTTCATTAGCATGAAGAGCATACCTTGTTCCGAGTCTTCGTCTTATCCACAGCCTGATTCAGGGGTTGGAAGTCGATTCCGCTGTTCTCTAATCAGCTCATACCTTGTTTTCCACGATTGATGTGACATACACGACCGAGAGCTTTACACCCAGCTCGTCGAACCTCATCATCGCAACCTCGTACTCGTCTTGGTTGAATGCGCTCTCCCCTACTCCCGTCAACATCAACCTTGAGTAGACTTCAAACCCTTACCATCGGTGATGAGGACCACCTTCAATGCCCAGCTCTTCGTATGCTTGTGCGTATGAATCATATCCAGCGCCACCATCATCGCCGACACCGCTGGAGATCCATCAACACTCTACCTCAGCTTCGATGAGCATAGAAGGCGTACGATTGCCCTCATGATCCCCCTCCTCGAGGTTGATCACCTCCTCCAGTGTCTTCGGCTTGGCAGATTGGATGGCCACATCGCATGATACAGCTGCATATGGCGGATCCTCGTCCTCGGGATTTGCAGCGACGTAGGCTCGATGAGCTTGATTATTGGTCTCTGCAGGTAGCTCCAATCAGTCTCGCTTCCAACCTATCTCCCCAATCCAGCGACTTACTCCCGCCAAAGCTCAGGATCCCGACAGCTTCCGTCTTCCTTCCGCTCGTGATCTAGCTCTATCAGCGCAAAAGTCGCGTTTGGTATGACTGGAGCAGATAAGACTCACCTTGGGCTCACACTTTCTTGCCACGAACTCCTTGACCAGCTGCAATCTCGTCTTCCCCTTACCCTTGCCTTTACCGCCCCCGTCATCCTCCTTCTGCTCTCCCATTGAAGGTGAGACATCGATGGCGTATAACGAGAGGGTGTAGCCTGCGCGGTCCGGCATGATGGGAGCTCAGGGAGGCTTGAAAATACGTGCGATGACCTTCTCATTTCATTCGTTGTCGAAAGGCAACGCTTTACAGAGTTTGTTGTGGCTTCGGTTAAGGTTGAGCGGACTATGACGTTTGAGACGGAGTTGAGGGAAAGTCCGCATTCCTTCGGCGTGGTAGGAGTCATGTATATATCGTCCAGTCTGCCCGTGATAGTTACAAATCCCTCAGGTGAAATCTATGTCGGTGTATGATCACGCGTCCGAGCACCCTTAAGTCCATGCTTATCACCAACTACCTGGAGGTGGTCCGTACCCTGGAGGTGGAGGTGGTCCACCGTACTGTCCTGGCGGAGGCCCCCATCCAGGCGGAGGCGGTGGCGGAGCTCCACCTTGATATCCTCCCTGATACTCTGGCTGCCCTCCATAAGGTGGCTCACTCCCATATGGCTGCTGCCCGTACGGTGGCTGCGGTCCTTCGTAACCTCCTGGCTCGTATCCTCCCTGATTGTATCCACCTTGCGCAGGATAGCGTTGGGGTTGTTGCTGCTCGTAGTACTGCTGTCCAGGGTAGCCTTCGGGTGCAGATGGGTAGGGATTGGAGCCAGGAGGAGGTTGACCTGAGTATACAGGCTGATTTGGAGGTTGATAAGACGGTTCGCCGGATTGATAGCCGGACTGCGGAAGCTGATACGATGCCCCGCCAGTTGGGGCGCCATTCTGCTCGTATGGCGCGAGACTGGGAGGGATGTCGCTCGGGTGTTCGTCGTTGATATCGCGCCACGCATGCTGGCCTCCAGTCCCGAAGCCTTGTTGCCACGGCGTCTTTGCCGAGAGGAGATCCTGGTCAGAATTCAAGACTTGAGCACCGGGCTAGATGAACGTCATTAACATCTTCAGGTAACTAAGCATTTACATACCACGTGCACGTTGTGCTGCGCAAGAACCTGCTGCAAACCTCCTTCAGGTAGCATGCTGTTGTGAACGTGCCCTGTAGCTAGGCTCTGGTCTCCGATCCGCTTGTTGTTGCCTGTCCTCACGTTGTTTGATGTCACACGATGGAGGATTTCCTGCTTCTCGTGACCTCGGGAGTCGATCCAGGCACGCATCTTATCGAGCATCATCCGTTGGATCTGAGCTGCTTGGATATTAGTGGGATGAGCGCGCTCCAGGGAGGCGGCAACCTACAGTGACCATCATGGAAGTCGGGATGGAAGAGACACTGCAGAACCTGCTCGGTCACTTGATCGATAGGCATACTAGGATTGTCCCAGGCTTTGACAACGAGATTGACGGTATATTCGACGATGGTTTGGGCGATCTCGCCGGCCGGCTGGTTCAGGATCAAGGCGAAGTGGTCCTTAATAAGGGGACAGTGATGGGTCCGACGGGTCCGAAGGAGTATGCTCACCTTAGCGAGGAAAGAGTGAGACGGATCCGAAGCGTTCCAGTCGTTCCAGACCTCATACTGATCATGCGAATCTATGACGGCTTGCGAAGATTGACCAAGAGCTGTAGTAGCGGTCCCGATGAGAGGTTTCACGAAGGGCTCGAGGGTGGTGACGATAAAGACTGCAATTGAATTAGAAATCTTTTCCACGAGTCCCGCCAGTCCTGGAATCCTGTCGATAGTGTTCTGAGGCGAGTCAGCCGCTATCAATGCGCTGCGAACGCGCTCACCTCAATCTTCTTCATCACCGAATCCCTGAAGCTGAGAATCTGCCAGAGTGTCGCATGCAGCTCTTGTGGCGACATCATGCTCGGGTCCGTTCCACCCAGTTGACCGGCTCGCATACCCTGGATCCCCTCCATATCCCGGGTGAGATCGCCTCCACCACCACCGGGGAGATCAAAGAACATCTGGCGAAGAGCGCCGGCAGAGTTCGATTGGCCGTCTTGCACGGACCTTGCATTGGCCACAGTTCGGGAAAGGTCGGAGACGGATGCCTTTGGGTTGATTAGCGGAGAACAGACTGACAAAGAGCTTACCTGGCTCAGGTGATCGGTCGCTTCCCCCATCAGCGAGTGAATGAAGTCGGCACCGCCGAAGGTTCCGGTGACGATGGGGTGGACATCTCGTCCATTCGGAGCGCGAACTTTGACGTTCTGGCCAACGTGCGGGAACACATCATGGTAGCCGAAGGAGATGAGGGCTAAGTCAAGTCAGCGAGTTTGAGCTCGACATTGCGCAGTGCTCACCCAGTTCACACCAATTCGAATGAGCAGTAAAGTCCTCCCTACCAAGTCTGTCAGAGATTTGCACAAGATAATGCAGAGTCGACGTACAACGTGTGAAGAGCCCTACCCAGGAGCTGGAAAGCTTGATACGCGTCGGCCTTATTATCGCTCCGCTTGAATGCCCTGCCCATATCAATGCACTCGTGTAAGGTTCGCCTTATAAGTGCGCTCGACGTGTCCCACGTCCCGTTTTCTGTAAAATCTTGAGGTCCTATCTGAAACTCCAACAGTAAGACTCACCGTTCCTGATATAATTCTTCATGCCGCTCCTGATCCATTTAAGTCAGAAAATTTGACAATAATGACGAACCGGCTGTCAATCTCAAGTTCTCGTGGATCTACCGGTCCCCGAAGTCGAGGATCATACTGCCTGGCATCCTCCCCCTCCGCGTATCCCTTGGGATTGTCAATGTGTTCGGTGGGCAGGTAGCAGCCCAGTCGCTCTTGCGTGACCTCGAACTCGTTTGTGACGTATCTGGATGTCGTGGTAAGAAGATGACAGGCTTTACGGCTGATACCTTGGGGTAAACTCACCCATGTGCCAAGAACCCGAGAACCATCACCACATTGAGGATGGTCTGAACGTTGGTCTTCTTGAGCGCTCCAACGTCAACAGCTTGACTGTAGTCTCGTAACCCTGCACCCTACCGTGAATACAAAGGTACAAATAAGATTATCGACTCACAGTTTCCAAAGTAGCATCTCTTGACATCCAACGGGCTGAACTTCGTCCCACGCGATAGGAAGCCTCCGCCCACCGTCTTGAACAGGTTAGCGATGATGTCCTCGATGTCTCCATGGCGGAAAGCTTTGTCCTCGAGGTAGGAGTAAGGCGGGATGTTGCCTGTGGGAGACAGCGTTATGGCGGAGGAACGGAAGCGACGGAGAGTCGAAAATCAAGGGCGGAAAGAGGGGCGTGAGACGGTGGCAGAGAGCAAGAGGTGTGCAGCAGTGTGATAGACGGGTGAACGCATAGCGAGTTGAATTGTAGTGTGAGGTAGAAGCATAGATAGTGCAGCAGAGCAGAGCGATCCTCGTCAGTTTGTCTCATACATCAGGAAGTCTTGCAACTCACCTGCACCGAAAGCAGCGACACGAGGAGCAAATGATAGCGCCACCAGCGCTATCAACAGGAAGATCAGCACCGTCTTCCCCATGAGAAGGTGTCCAGGCAAGGTTATTTCAGCCCTCTGCTAAGAGAATTTATGTTCAGGCAGAGACGGACGAAGCGAGTTGCGATTGGTTGGGGAGATCAAGGTGGTAGAAAAATCACTCAATCTTACAATCCGGTGCACCGCTTGTCCTTCGGCTTGGCAGGGCATGACATGATATCATAGGTAGAAATTACTCCGACGGGATCCGAAATATCATTTCTTACGTAATTGGGGAAGTCAGGACGCGTCTGAATTTTGAGGCAGGAGAGATGGTTCGATCCCACCCAAACCTGACGGTGACTGGCGGACGCTGTCATGTTCATCGCCATAATCGGAAATCCTTCGGCCGGGAAGAAGACTATTCTAGAGTACCTCGTAAATCCACACGGGTTCGTTCAAGTGGGTCTCGAGGTACCGAAGGACCAGATGGAGGCCTCGAAGATTGTTAGCCTGGCGAAACCCATACTTTGCTGATGCTTTCTTCCTCAGTCGTCAAACCAGCTCGACGTGCCTCACCTCAATGGATTGTCATTATCTTCAACGTCTACGCCAAATTCAGTAGGTGCTAGCCTTACTCGTTCAAATCTTACTGAACAACCTCATCCCCAGACTCTCACATCCACGATACCTAGCTCCTCGTCCTTCGCCAGTCCAACGGTGCTTCTGGATTATGTTACCCGGCATTGGCTCCAGCATCATGTCACGACCGACCTTCGAACGTATGAAGAGATCGAGCCGTTTCTCAAACGGCCTTTCTTCTTATTATTAGGGGTGGACGGTCCATTACGGACGAGGTTCGAGCGAGAGAGAAAACGGTGATCGATCATTCAAAAAGATGAGGAGGTCAGCTGACGAGGGAACCAGACATGACCTCGCCGGGAAAGCGATGACCCTCGACGATTTCATTGACCAACATGACCTCCTCCTAAACGGCCCTTCAACCCCTTCACTCCCCACCTCCAGCCTCGCCCGACATCCCCAAACCGACTTCCGACGAGTTCTCAACCTCGCCACCGTCAGTATCTGCAACAATTTCCTTACCATCTCTTTACTGCACGCGTATCTCGACGAGCTGGACCTCCTGAATGAGGAGAGGCTACGTCCGGGATGGGATACGTATTTCATGGTGGACCCTCCCCTTGTCGAGATGCTTTAAGCAGCTGATGTCGGACTAGACGCTGGCATCACTCGCATCACATCGCTCGAACTGTATGAAACGCCGAGTCGGAGCGCTGCTTGTTCGGTCAAAGCGGATACTGTCGACCGGGTATAATGGGACGCCCAGGGGGACGAGGAACTGTAATTCGGGTGGATGTCGGAGATGTAATGGCTCGGCGAGAGGTGGTGAGGCCTGTGAGTGGTTCTGCCGTGGCATTATTGCACGGACTGATGCAGTGTACGCTAGTGGACGAGTGCCTGTGCCTGCACGCTGAGGAGAACGCATTACTCGAGGCCGGGCGAGAACGGATAGGCGATGATTCAGTCCTATACTGCAACACGTAAATCCTTTCCCATCCCCTGAACTGTATGCTGACGGAACCAGGTGCCCATGCCTGCGATGCTCGGTGAAAATAGTCCAGACCGGTGTCCGAGAAGTAGTATACAACCAATCATATAGCATGGACACCTACACCGCCATGATTCTCAAAGAAGGCGGTGTGATCCTGCGCCAATTGCATATGCCACCGTGATGCATGTCTACAACCCTGCCAGTATGACGCCTGCATTCTCCTCGATGTCAAGCGTCTGATCTCGAAGATGGTCCCATACTCCGTTGTCTCCCTCCAGCGTGCCCAGGGTGGCGTGCGAGACCACCCACAACGCATCAGCATCTCGTCTAGCTAAAGCTTGATACAGGCGTATTGCCAAAACTTGAAGCTCCTCACGGGCCCGCCGATCAATAAAGGGCCGGAAGAGCACCATGACTTGCCAAAGCACCTCATCATTCACCGGCACCTCCTTCGCGATGAAGCACGCCGTCTTGAGGATCGCAACATGCAGTCGATGAGAGACTGTGTACAAGCTCTGCGTGCCAACTCCACCCCTTCGCGCCAGAGCAGACTTCTTATCCAGCTCCCTCTGCGCATCCAGAAGCCGCTCGAATCGTGGCCATGCATGATCCAATACTCGCCGGGACATGAAATCGCCAACGTTCTCACACAGCGATGCGATGACCTCCGCAGCTTCGGAGACAACATATGGCTCGATATCGTCCAGACGATTGAGTATGAGTCCCCATCCTCGATCGATGACGGGTAGAAGATCGCCTTCCCGATTGCCAGCTGCGAGCACTGGAGTAGCCCGTGCGATGAGGGAGAGGATCCGAGCGCGGAGGAAAGGCGAACGATGGGACAAGAAGTAGGTGGATTTCTCGAGGATCTGGGTGCAAACCTCTTGTGTCCGGGTTGGAGGTTTCTCGTCCTCGTCCATGGGTGCCTCGGCTTGCTCTTCGGTTTCCCCATTCTCAGGCGGTGCATCCTTGCCCCACGCATGCTGCGGTGCTCGCTTGAGGATCCCGTTCACTCCCTTCTCCCGGCTAGATTCCCGCTCTCTGTGCCATCCCAAGAACCTTGCGAAATCCTCCTCCGGATCAGGAGCCCTGTCGATCCGGTCATACTCCGCCTTCTTTCGCAACCTCTCCTCGCTTGGACCAGTTGCATCAACTTCCGCGGCCATCGCTTCGATGAGGGTCACAAGTACCGCAAGGAGGCTGCTCGCGAGTGTCTCGTACCCGTGATAATCGTCTAAGGCGTCGAAGATCTCGCCCACAACCTCGTGGACAAGCGGCACGATCGGCTCACCCACCAGTCTGATCATAGCGATGAGTACCAGCGGGGCAGTCGAGCTCAGGCGAGCATAAGTGAGACGCTGAGAGACGACGTTGATAACGTAGTCAACATTATCGAGAACAAGATTCTGCGGGGAAGCGTAGCCGGTCTGATAAGCGACTTGAACAAGGGCGATCTCGGCGTATTGGGCGACGAAGGGCTGTGGGGAAGCCAGTTGGGAGAGGATGGTATAAAGAGAGGTGAGAAGGAGTGGGCGGAAAGAAGTGCTGAGGATACGGGAAGTAAGGGCGAGTGTCGAGAGCGAGAGAGCGGTGAGAAGGCTTCTTTGAGCTTGAGTATGAATACGACGAGTCTGAGCTGCCGCAGCCGAGTCGGGTAAAGGTTTACGGTCGAGAATAGTGGTGAGGGCATTGATGCCGCTTGTGCGCTCAACGGGCAGCAGCGCATCCGATGCTTCTTCCGGCTGAGGTGGCTCTTCGTCCTCGTCACCATCGTCAACATCATCGTCCATCGCTACGATGATTTTCGTAACGTCCCGCGCCATCTTTCTACAGGCTTTGCTAGTCTTTGCCTCGGTGTGCCGGACTGAAGCGCTAGCAATCCCCTCGAGCAGCTTCTGTCCCACCCAGACGGCAGAAACTGCCTTGGCGATGTGTCTCCGCCGATTGGCTTTCGCGAATAGCATGAAGTAGTCGACCGAGTGCAGCACTGCTTCACCACCAGCCGATCCTAATGCAACGAGCATATCACCCAGGGCGCGAGCAGTGGCTTCCGACTCGATATGTCGGAGCGGTTGATGCGGGAAGACGGGATCATGTGGCGTGTCCCCGTTCTCTATGAGAAGAGGGAGGGTGCCAGCCCCGAGTCGACTCTCCCAGCCTATTTCTGCTGCCTTGGCCGCGGTATTTACAGCCGCACTCCAGCCCGCCGGCCGCCCAAACTCAAGGCAATCCAAAAACCTCCATCCCCATCGTTCGACGTGCCCGTTTGGCCCAAGCAGCTCAGGAATGGGATTGCGCCGGCTTGAGCTTGTGATTTCGGCTATCGCGGTAATCAAGCGGGCGAGCTCTGCGACCTTTTGATCCTGCTGCGAGAGAATTTGGCGGGGTAGGGCATTCATGGCTTTCCTAAGGAGGTCGATGAGAATCGGATTGAGGTCGAAAGTGGGGATTTCGAACAGCAGGACACGGAGTCGGCGGCGAGCCTCGAGAAAGACGACATCGAATGAGTCTTGCGACAATTGGAGAAGATTGTTGAGGCAATGAGGAATTAGAGACGAGAGAGACTCATGACAGGATGAAATCAAGCTGGCAGACAGTGTGATGGATGCTTGACGGACGAATGGCGACGGATGTGTTGATAATGCTGAGAGGATGGGTGGTATTGATGCTAGAAGCCGAATGGACGTGAATGCGAGGTATGATGCTGTCAACTGCGGGAAAGGATCAGCGGAGACAGACGTAGCAGCAAGCGGCGCTGGGGATGGCGGAGGGGGATCATCGACTGGCAGAGGCTGCTCCGCTTTCTCCCACTCTTCAGCGAGCTGGCCTAGATCGTCCAATGCAGGTCGCAATACACCCAATGATCGCAAATCCTCGTCCTTGAGTGTGGAGATGATGATGTCCTCGATAAGTCCGGCCGCTTCTTGCGCGACTTCGCCTTTGAGCGCCTTCGCTTCGGAGTGGACGAGCGTAGCTATCGTGCTGACCATACCCGGGAGGACCGAGGCGAGGACTCGGGGTTTGCCTTTCAGGTACGTCGTGATGAGCGTTCTGAGAAGACAGAGTGAGGAAAGCTGCAGTTGGAGGTATGGCGGACTGGGAGCTGATGTCTCAAGTAGGAGCGTAATGGCCTGGAATAGCGTCGGCATGAGAGGCGATTTTGCCGTCGCGCAAAGAGCTGCCATCGACCGTGTCGGATGCTGAGCCCCTTCCAGCTCTGTGGGCCCGAGTAAAGCGGTCAGAAGCCGGACCGCCTCCAGCTGCACCTCTTGCCCAACTTGCCGTCCTTTGCTCTTCTCCTTCAAACCCAACCTTGGCCCAACAGCAGCAGCTGTGAACCTCCATAACTGCTCCCAAGCTTGGACCTCCATCCCTCCTTCAGATACCCGCCACATGGACACAACATGACTAAGGAACCGGAACACCGCTTCAAGGAAGTTCTCGGAAAGAGCGGAGGGGTCGGACTGCCGAAGGATCTGCGTGACGGGGAAGAGGATATAGTTTATCATTGAAGGTGTAAAAGATGTCTGTGGAAGGGGCGTGATAATACGGGTGAGAGTATCGAGGAGGCCTGCATGAGAAGAAGTGGGACTGGGTGGCTGCGAAGCGATTCCCATGAGGGTAACGCAGGTCGGCTTGACCTGATCCAACATCAGCGAAGGCGGCAACACCTTCCATCAAATGGGTATACTTTGCGGAAGGCCTCCATCTTGCCTCTCGTGAACTCGTCGGACTCAACTCGCCTCGATGGGCCCGCCAACGATGTCGGTAGACGTTGAGGACCCATTCCGAACGGACGGACATCCTGGCCATCAGGAACTCGGACTGGAGACATGATTCCTTTGTTGTTCTCCCAAAGGCTGTCGGCCGAGATCCGAGTCGGTGGTCATCGACGTCAGAAACAGATCATTCTCGTGATCAGCATGAATGTTCCAGCTGCTTTGGACAGAATTGGTGGAAGGGATGGAACAAAGGTGCGACGCGGCACGGAAGCAAAACATCAACATGACTTCGTGGGGACTCCACGCTCCTTCCTGGACGGCCGTTTTTCTTCTCCAGAGGCATAGAAGGAGGTCGGGCGAGAGCCCCTTACTCTCACCTTTTTTGGTGTACAGCATGCCGGCAGCTCGCTTCGGGGCGTCTAAATTTCGAAATGCCGTCCGTCACATTCCGCCTCGGGAAGAGTGGTACCGCGGTGCCCTCCCGCCAGCTATCTCCTCCTCGTCAATCTCGTCATCCACCTCGACCTTCAGCTCGGAAGTGAAGACAAACCGAGAATGGGTAGTGACTCTTTCGCCCGCAGGGGAGCTATCCTATCGTGGCTATGAGGCTCTAGCAGGACAGGAGAAGGTAGGGGTAGTCAAGGGCTTGGGCGGAGGAGGAGGTGTGGGGGATTGGGATCTGAGTAAGCTTGAGGATGGTTCGATAGCTGTTGGAGGTCTTGATGGCTCGGTGAGTCACCAGTGTTTCCACCTTCCAGGTTTGTCCGTTCTGAAGCGGACAAGATCTCGATATACAGATTACCCCATCTATCGCCTGAACCAGCTCAGCCGACCTTGATTCACACTATTCCCTCGACTCCCTCACCAATCACCAACCTGTCCCTACACCCAACTACGCCAGATATCCTCCTTGCCTCAACCGTTGCAAACCCTGTCGCAATATATGACCTTTCCACCTCCGCAACCTCTCCCGTACTCGAGCTAAATACAATTGAGCCAAAGGGCATGTGGTCTGTCGCTTGGAGTCCAGATGGCAAGCTCATTGCCGGAGTGGGGAAGAGTGGCACTGGATATGTCTGGGACGCTCGAGCTGGCAAGGACGCCGTGATATCGAAAATGCTCTCTCTACAACCCTCAAAGCCCGCACGAATAGCTTTCGTCGGCGATGATTACATCTTCCTCACCTCATTCTCGAAGACCCGGAATCGCGAATACTCCCTTCTCCGCACAGCATCAACTCTGGCAACATGCTTCGCTCAGTCTCTCGACACCAGTTCCGGACCCTTACTCCCCGTTGTCGACCAGGAAAGACGGATCATCTACACGGCCGGCCGAGGCGATATGACACTTCGGCAGATCGAGCTTTCTGGACCCATGGGCTTCCAGGAGACCCTCCATCCCCTTCCTCATGCTTTGACGTCATCCTCATTAGCTCTCGCACATCCAGCATCGCTTCCCGTGATGTCAGCTCAGATCGCGACCGTTGTAATGCCAGTCTCTGACAAGGATGGGGATGTGCTGCTACCCTCCGGGATCAGGGTTCCAAGAAGACACTTGATCGATTACCATCATGATCTATACCCGGAGGTAGCGGGGACGGGTAAGTGACATCTTTGGCATGCAAGAAGCGTTTCTGACTAGGTCATAGTGCCCGAGCAGACATCGAAGCATTGGCTTGCAGGTGGTGATGCTATGCCTCTGCCGGTCTCCCTGGATCCTGCTAGAAGGGGAGCCTGGGAATCAGCTCTGATAAGATCAAGTGAACGGCCCGACTCAAATCGCACGGCTGAGGGCGCAGACTCCTCGAAGACGACCTCGACAGGCGTCGCGAAAGGCGTCGATACTGTATCCGGTACTACGGCCGCAGAGACAATGCAAAGTGGCTCGGAAGCGACCGAAGCAAAGTCCCAAACAGCGGCGACGGATTCCGCCTCGAAACCCTCAATCGATGACCTTCCGCCATTAAAAAACGGAGAGACTCATGCATCGACCAGCTATAAGGTTCGTATTATGGGTCATCACATCGGTGAACAGTTAGAGGAGCATCGGAAGCTCGGAGGCGAAGGACCCCTGATGATCGGATTGCAAGGACCTCAAGGATGCGGTAGGCCGAGTCACGTCTCTCGGACCGGAGTTGATTTTGAATTCTAGGCAAGACAACGTTGTGCGAAGCCTTGGTCGAGTATCTCGGCGAGGAGCCCCGAAATCTGAGAGCTGCTGTATTATCGCTTGACGGTTAGCTTCCTCGGGAATATCTTGCGACGACCAGCTGATCATGGCAGATCTGTACAAGACGAATGCTGGCTTGAAGGAGCTGGCTCGGCGGCATCCCGACAACCAACTTTTGTCCGGTCGAGGTCCGCCAGGAACGCACGACGTCGACCTTGCCATGTCTGTCCTGAACGCTGTGCTTGCGATCAACAATGGGCCCAAGAGTACCGTTGACCTGCCGATCTTTGAGAAAAGCCTTTGCGATGGGGAAGGTGACCGAAGTTCGGAGACCATCAAGCTTGAAGGTCCGATCGACGTTTTCATTCTTGAAGGATGGTCGGTCGGCTTCGGCTCCCTGTCCGCAGACGACTTGACGAAGCGCTATAACGAGGCCGCCGGTTCGAATCAGAAACGTTATTTCAGCGAACAATCCCTGGAGTCACTTTCAACGATCAACGACCACCTCTCAGATTTCGCAATGAAAGTTTACCCCTTGATCTCAACGGTAGTACAGATCGAACCGACAACCTACGAGTACGTGTTCAGGTGGCGATTGCAGCAGGAGCACGTGATGAAGGCGAAAAATGGTGGGAAGGGGATGACAGATGAGCAGGTGCACGCCTTTGTGGAGCGGTATATGCCAGGATACGAGTTGTGGAAGGAGGGGATCTGGGCGGATGGCGCGCCTTGGGCAGGCAAGGGACTCAGAGTATTCTTTGGAGAAGAGAGGGAGGTGCTCCGAGTAGTCAAGCCGACAGCGTCGATCGAGACGAACGGCGACTCAGCTGATAATACCGCTCGAACCAGTACCGCCGCTCCTTCCGGTCTGTCATCTGCCTCCCTACCAACGTCCACCACCCCAAGCCCGTTAACTCCTACCAAGTCTCTGAATACCGTCGATACTCAGGATTCCGCATCAATAACACCAGCTACCCCTTCCAAGCCTTTTGATCCTTCCTACTCCCGCAAGTTCCTCGGAGGCAAATCACCTCTCAACCCGACCTACGACCAGGTCCCGTCTCTCGCCACCTTACATCAAGACTCGATCATCCTCAGATGTACCTCTCATCTCGTATTCTTTCCTATGCAGGGTCCAGGAGGGCGCTTAGGTGTGCACCCGCTCAACAAGAAGGGCAGGATGCCAGTGGGCGGAGAGGGTTATCTTTCGGGAGGAGTTGAGCTGGCGGACTTTGCTGTAGAGCTGTTTGAGGTCGATCGAGGGGTTCGAGTGGCGTTAGCAGGGGAAGATGGTGTCGTACGGGTCTGGAGGGTCGGCGAGGAAGGTGTACAGGGTGGAGGGCCAGAGCCGGGATTAGTCCTGAAAGGTAAGCTGTAGTCATGAGGAAAAGCGCTGAGTGTGCTACAGGCAAGGGTATAGATAAAATCGCCCAACTCGTCTTCCACCCAACAGCGAAAGACCTCCTCACCGCTGCGACCAATGACCATGGAATAGCCCATATCCGCTTTTGGGATCTCCCGTCCGGCCAGGAGGTCAGTCCGGTCGAGCTCGATACCTCAGGGGTTTTCAACATAGCATGGTCGCCTAATGGTGACCGCCTGGCAGTCGCTACAAAAGATGGTCACATCCTCGTCCTGGATCCGCGCAATCCCTCCACTATGGTATCCGGCAAAGCTCACGACAGCCCACGCTCCTTTCAAATGGCATGGATCGATAATACCCACCTCATCAGCGTCGGTTTCTCCCGCGGCTCGCAAAGAAAGATCAAACTATATGCTATCGCCTCTTCCGAAATCACCACCGTCCATTCTCTCACAATCGACGTCTCCCCATCCGTCCTGTTCCCAGTATTTGATCCCGACACGTCCATCCTCTACGTATGGGGAAAAGGGGAGCGGCAGATTCAAGCGTACGAGGTTCACCCTGAAACCGCTACCGAGCCTATCGCCCAGCTCCCGAGCTACACTTCGGGCTCGCCACAGCTGGGCGTGGCGTTCTTGCCGAAGAGAGTTTTGGACGTGAGGAAGGTTGAGGTCATGAGGGTCTTGAGATTGACGGCGAGGACAATGGAGGATGTGACCTTCTCGATCCCTCGAAATAAGGTGAGTTGGCTTGGCTTTGACGATTGTTCGATGGCGGACAGGCTAACGAGCTTAATCAGCCGGACTTCTTCCAGGATGATATCTATGTGGACACGATTGATGTGGAGACGCCTGTAACGACAGCTGCAGAGTGGCTGAAGGGGAACGATACGCCGCCTAAACGAATCAGCTTCCGACCGGAGGAGATGACACCTCGTGAGTAAGGGTTCGCATATCCCGCCTGTCTCCTCTCCTTTATGTGGTCTCTTCTTTCCATATACTGCATTTGCGCGTTTCTGTCACTCCACAAACGACTCGATCCAACCGATCCCTCTTCATCCACATCTTCATCCGTCTGCCCGCACATTCTGATTTGCTTATCGCACGCTGACTGTGCTTAGTATCGCAAGCCCCTCAAACGACCTCTACCGCCAAAGCGAAATTCGTTCCCGCCACTGATGTCATGTCGGAAGAGGAGAAGAAGCGACGAGAGATGGACCGGTTATTCCTGAAGGCCAGGGCGGACGAGAGTAGCGACGAGGAGATCTTGAAGACGGGGATCGATCCGCCGGACGATGATTGGTAGTTCCGGGTGTTATTATGCGAGTATGGAAGTAAAATCTGCATGGGGTACGGGTGGAGTGCGAAGGCATACTCGTAGGCGACTGCGTGAGAACCTTCAGCAAGACGCCTTTGACCGAGTATCAGCAGGAGGCAAACATCGATGTTCCCTGGTAGAAAAGTTTCAAGCGCCTACCGGCTGTCGAGGTAGGTATCGAGGTGCCACTTGCAGCACGTGGACCGGGTTTTGCCCGTAAAGATCGCCCAGCTTCCGCTGATCGGGTACGAGTTCGGACGCCTCTTGTGACTCAAATCACCTTGCACCTCCTATCTGTATATAGACACTCGGACGATTCAAGTCAAGAAATAAAGCAGCTCAGGATTCGGACCTAAGGAACACCTTGCGAAGGCAGCCTTTGTATACTCAGCACGATCGGCATAGGGTCCTTAGGATGGACGCGGAAATAGTATGCCTTTTCTCACACATGTGGATAGAATGGACTGATGCCGAAGCAGTTCAAAGCACCGTCCCTCGATGTCTCGTCAGCATCCCGCTCTCTTCATAGTATAGTGGACTGATGAATGGTCGACCGTAGCTCAGTCCTCCATGGCGGTATCCATCATCCCACTCTCCGAACCTTCCAATCCGGCGGCCGATCCCTGACCAAATCAATGCTCATCTACCCCATCTTCATCTCCGACGATCCCGATGCGGAGGTGGTCATAGAGACCTTGCCTGGGCAGAAGCGATGGGGCGTCAACAAGCTTGAAGGCTTCTTGGGACCTTTGGTCAAGAAGGGGTTGAAGGGTGTCATCCTCTTTGGCGTTCCGATGCAGATGGAGAAGGTGCGCATGCCAAACATGGGGCTTGCTGATTGGAATTAGGACCCCAGAGGAAGCGCTGCCGATAGCCCCGATACGCCCGTCATCCGAGCTCTGCAAATCCTCTCCCAGCTCTTCCCGTCTCTCATGCTCAGCATCGATGTCTGCCTCTGCGAGTACACATCTCATGGGCACTGCGGCATACTCTCCTCCCTTCCCCATCCCCCCCACTCCAACATGCCGACTCTCGACGCCGAAGCTTCCGCTCAACGTATAGCCGAGGTTGCGGTGGCATATGCTAGAGCGGGAGCTCATTGTGTCGCGCCGAGCGATATGATGGACGGGCGGATACGGGCAATCAAGTTAAGGTTGATGCGTGCGGGTTTGGCAAATCGGTGTGCTTTGATGAGCTATTCGGCAAAGTTCGCGAGTGGCCTGTATGGGCCATTCAGGTGAGTCATTTCAAGCACTCGTGTCAGCTGAGCTGATGCACTGTACTCAGGGATGCGGCGGGGAGTGCACCTTCTTTCGGCAATCGGAAATGCTATCAGCTGCCTCCTAACGGACGTGGCATCGCTCGACGGGCTATAGTCAGTCTTATCTGCCATCCGCGTATGCTTTTACCTCTGCTGACGATTATCGACTGTAGCGGCGCGATGCTGCCGAGGGGGCCGACATCCTCATGGTCAAGCCCGCTCTTCCCTACCTCGACATCGTCTCTGACTGCGCCGCCGTCGCACCCGATCACCCAGTGGCTACTTATCAAGTTTCGGGGGAGTATGCAATGGTGGTTGCAGGTGCTGAGAAGGGGATCTACGGACTGCGGGAGATGGCATACGAAACTACGGAAAGCATGATCCGGGCAGGTGAGTAGGGCGGCCGAGACGGTACTGCTGAGTGCGTTCCTGGCTGATGCCAAGTCACAGGCGCGAGCATCATCTTGAGCTACTTTACGCCGCAATTCCTCGATTGGCTCGACGAGGATAGCCGACAATAGTATAGCATGCAGCATATTGCTTGTTGACCCGCAAGGCCTGCGGGCGAGATTATAGCATCGTCAAGCGGAACAAGACTCCCTTCTTTCACAGAATCAGGATTCAGATACCCCGAAAGAGCGAAACACGATCTCCAAACCGCCTTGAAAACACTCCGTTGAGGTTCTCCGACGCAAACCGCTCCCTTTATGGTTCTCCCATGCGAACCGCTCCCTTTATCGTTCACCCTGTTTTACAGGCCAGAGGATTCGGCAAACCCTTTGAGCATCATGCCTTGACTTGCCCGATCCACTGTCCTTCGAAACCTGACCAGCTCCTTTGTCCATTTGAAAACTACTAAGTATAAAGCCTGTCAAGACTGATGATCCAGCCATCCATACCAACATGTTCGATAAGCTCAAGCATCACGGACATCATTCCAAAGCCGACACACGCGGTAATGTACTTGTAAGCCTCGGAATCCATTCGTACTCTGATCAAGACTGATAAGATTGCAGACCTACGTGGTCATGATGAAGTCGTCCCAGAGGCTGAACGAGGGACTTTTCCGCGAGCAGTTTGATCACCACTTTGGTTCGCAAATCTCCGTCCCCGTCTCCTGAAGAGCTTGACATTCTCATGACACATATAGGCCGCGACCATAAGCCGCAGGTCAGCCTGCACTTCTCCGCACCTGACGACTACGCCATTGCGAAAACGTCCTCGGACGGGCCGAACGATCGCCTCCTCGAGGTCACGCCCCGCCAGCCTCTAAGCGCGAACGATGCGCAGAGGGTCAAGGACGCCGCCCACAAGGCGTCGCTCGAATGCGGTGGGGTCTGTAAGTGTTTCGTCTTACAGACGCATCAGGATTGACAAAGAATAGTTTGCCAGGTGAGATGAGACCGATTCTCGTGAGCTGCTCGAGAAGATATGCGCGATGTAGGACGAGATGGCATTTATGCACACCATGGCTGCCCGAATTCTCCTTGACCATTTTGGACGATCTTTCCGTCAGCCGGCACGGATGTGGATCTGAACGCTGATCATGCTGTGCTTCGTACTCTTAGTGTGTCGTCTTCGACGACGTCTCGCGCCGATCGATAGCTCCCGGACTGCAGCAGCGCAAGGCGTTATGGGCTTCTGACCGCAATTGCCGCTTATTGTTCTCCTTGTTCTCCTCGAGCTCTTTCTCGGGATTTGCGTTCTCTTAACCTCGCCCGATTATCTCAATCTCGACCTATCCCATTCTCCGATATGTCTGAGAGCAACTACACATACTGCAACCAAGTTCCTTTGTTCTGGGTAAGCGGGAATCCTTGCAGACAGAGGACTTTCAATCGCAACGTCCGATGCGCTCGAACAATGGTGCTGCTCTTACCTCGTGAGGACGTAGTTTCAGCGAAAAGGATTACATACTCGACACGACGATGGAAAAGGCTGGCGGGTGAAGATCTGCAAGCTGTCAATGATCATCGCAGTTCGTACATGTCCACACAAGACGGACAGGCAGCTGCTGTACCTAGCTGATACATCTCGCTGTCGATAGCTTAGGGTCAGCCGGAGGAGAACCGAATGAAGGTGAAAATGATCGAGCGCCAACGTCAACTTGCTGGGAGTGATCCAAAGGATGACGGTCTCGATGAAAGGTACAATTACTTCATCGAGTTTGGCAAGAAAGAGCGCTGGACCACCCGAGAGGTCCTCTCTTTGGAGCAACTCGCTGAAGCATCTCGTGGCCCTCAGCTCCTTGCAAGCAAGACGATGCCGACGGGGTACTTTTTAAACGTCGCACGACTCGCTCGATGGCTTGCGCTCCCATCAATCAAGCTGTCCGCGATGATCCATCAGGCCGCCCGAATCGCAGCAGATTCAAGTCAATTGTCTATTCCGTTCCATCCTCTGTTATATCCATTTTGTGCTCTCGTACGGAATCTCCGCCAATGAAATATTCACCTCTATTCGTGAGTGGCTTGTATCCGAACAAGGTCAATCTGCGGGCTGATGAGCCTGATATTCACAGTGCTGCATATACCTCATCGAGGGTCGGGAGAACCATCGTACACCGAAGCCGACAATGAAGAGCTCGACCGGATCATCCTCGATACGCTCCGCAGGCATGACAGTAAGTCCACTTGCCAGTCGCATATGTATCTGTTGTCATGTCGGGGACTTGACTCCTATGTAGTTGGAGGAACATCCCGGGATCGGGACTTCCTATTGATGCTTGTTAGCTTTGCGGTTAGTGTGACCCAACTACGCCTTTCCGTACATGTCATCTGTCGACGAAGGCGGCTGATGTGTCGTTTGGGGTCAGATGACACAGGGCGGAAGACATCAAGGTCAGGATCCGAATCTCATCTGATACCTGCTCGCACATCATCTTCGGAAGTGCAAAGCTCTGGCTTGATTGTGACGTGCAGACGATCGCCAAGGTGGTTCATGACTTCACAAAATCCGATGGTATGTGACCTTCAGGGGCTAGGAGTGACTTCTGAACTTTAGGGGTTTCCCTCAGTCAAGCTGGTGCAATCCGATGCCGTCGTAAGGATCAAGTGAATGAAGTGTGGGGAATGTATGGACTGGTCACGGCAAGCTGCCGGGAAAAGTGGTGATGTGAGGATGCTTGATGAGACTCCTTGCCCGTTGAAGTGCTCCGTGAATTCTGAACTGTGCTCATCAGCGGCCAGCAAGTTCGTGAAGGATCGCGATGGGAGGACCACGAAATCTGACCCTGACTTTCCGACAGGTTCTATGCTTCCGATTGGCCTCTGACATAATGGGTCAAAAATATTCGGGTAGGAAGTTGCCACTCCCAGTTTGCCGTGCGTGATTCAAGTGTAATCCATCAAAAGTCCTTACACTAGAATTGCCTCCGGATTGGCCTCGGATCATCGGTCTCACCCATCAATGACGGTATTCCTCGCTGCGTCTGTGACCGATGAGGATTTTGGGGGCTCACGACCAAAGATCATGGCTGCTCCCCACCAGCCATTCACATTTCGAACCTCCACTTCAAACATGGGAAATCGCCAATGGACCCTCGACGAAGGGCTCCAGTCCCATGCAATGGTTGAATCATTGTAGTATGCTTCGGTCCAGTGTATTGAAGGTCCGTACAAAGCGGCTTAGGCTCATTCGCCGCAGCATCCCCGTGGAGGAAGCCCGAAGAAACTTTCCTCAAGATCGACAGTGTCATCCATACCAGACTGAACGGAGAAAGGGATCATTATCTTCACGGTCAGTTGCAAACGCAATCATCACCCGATTCGCTCATGGAGTCGTAGCGGAGTCCATTGTGGGTATCGAATTCAGGATGATCCGTATCAAAACGTCACCGAAACAAACATCCGACACGGCCGATTACATGATCCTGTTGGACAAGAGCTCGAAGTGGGACGTCACTACCAAATTGAACGCACGGTACGTCGTGAACGATCTGAGGCTCAGGTTTGTACGTACCTCAGTACTTCGATACCCAGACTCCAAACGATGCAGGCGTTAAACAGGAGCCCATCCTGAGCAGGTATTACGACCACCACCGTCATCGTCCGTCCGAGCTGGAGGAACGGCGCTGGGGATGGAGGGTGGAGCATGGCTTGTATATCGTGCGTGGGAAGGCAGTGTGCATAGTACTATAACGAGAGTCCTCGTTCATGACAGCAAAATTCATGTAAGGGACAAGCGTGGATCCTTCTACCACTTTGGTCCAATTTTCGTGACGTATCGCCCATCATCACAGAAAGTATGTCTTTGCCCATCAGCTTCCCCGATGACCACTCTGTACGAACGTCGAGCATATCCACTCATCATGCGTACCGACAACCTCAGTATCGACTTCAAGCACGACTCAAGCGAGGCAATGAGCGGTTCCCTGCATGTCAGTCTTCCTCTGATTTCTCCCTGTCACTGGCTCACGATTCAGTATTGACTCGCCTAGAAGCTATACAGCGTCCAGTCGACACGATGGACTTTCACAAGAGATGGATAGCAGGATCGTGTCCGCCTTGACTCACAATCGCCGTGAGACACCTCTGGAATGTTACGGAGCATGCTGACAGGTTCGATGATCTAGTCCGGCCGATACAAGGTGTCGGAAGAAATGAAGCCATCCGCCCTACTCGCATCAAGATCCTGATGAGGCAGACTAAGTAACCCTGTCGGGGCGCAAGGTGGACTATGGGGTCAAGCTCGGAAAGCAGGGAAGGTGGAATGACCCTGGCGCGGCTGCGGTCCATGATGTAGTCACTGAGCTCACTGCTGCACGTGAGTCCTGCTGGTGGCTTGTGAACCCCACCGAAGGCGACGTAGACTCCGTAAAGCCATCGATTCGGACGATGGGCGACACCACGTTCGGTCGAGACTAGGGAGACATTGTGTACTTGCAGGACAACGAATGCAAGTCATTGAAGCTGGCCGTTGTGATTGACGCCAAAAGATTGAACACTCACTTGGTAGTTCTGATCTTCACGAATATCCCCATCGCTCCGATCATCACTTTAGCTGAATGGGCTTGTCCGAGGGGGAGCAGCCAGGCGGTAATAAGGCGAGGGAATGATCATTCCCTTCCCAAAGTCGCCACTCCGCGCCTTCGATGGTTCCGCTTCTGTCCTGTTGTCTTAGTCTGTCCGTTTGTCACGTCGCTGATCCGTCTGTCCCTCAGTACACAACAACGCATTCACGGGTTCCACGCTGCCGTCGCCAATCTAATGTGTACAGATCCCTCGATAGTCCATTACTTCTTCGCCACCAGTACAATCAATCATACAAGAGCAAAGGGCCATGCCGGTCGATGTTTCCTCCTTCGACACTTTCTCCATCGAGCAGAAGGAGCCCGCAAAGCCTTAAAAGCATGTGCGTGCTCCTTTCTACCCGTGCTCTTAATCTCTCATGGAAGCTTTATAGTGGATCAAGATCGAATTCATTCAAGTTCCCCTCGAGGAAGCCAGGCTCATCTTCACCGACATAGACCGCTACGTCCAGACGACCACGCACAAGGACTTCAGTAGGACACACTCAGCTTACTCTGAGGGAACCCTGAATTTCGCGCTCAGTCAAGCCAGGGCCTCTCGATAGCAGGATGGACATGCTCCCGATGACCTATTCAGAGATCAACCATGAAGCGGATTACCAGGTCATCTCCGGCAAGGACTGCGAGTGGACGCAGGAAGAGAAGGATGCGGTCGTCAAGGCTGTCGCCAAGGTCAAGGCTTATGGTCGTGAGTCGGAAATGAGAATGCTTGACTGGGGCTGATCAGGGTGAAGCCGGTTCGGCTTATCGTGCGAGCGAGACCACGGAGCTCTGGTGTGAACCGTGTGTAGAGTTGATATGGGGAGGACCATATGCAGGTGGCTATCATCCATCTGCTTCTATCAACCTTAAGACGATGTCGACCGAAAGAAGAGGTTTTAGGCGCATGGTTTGATCTGGCGTGTGGTGCAGGTCCGATCCTTCTCTACATTGCGTCCCGTCTTTGTTCCTACGCACTCGACTTGCCTGTTGTGTCTGTGATAAACGGCAGATTGGTATCGACCCCATATGAGGTATGACGCTTACGTTATACATACTGGCCGTCGAGCCTATGTAGTTGTTTCCTGCCGTTTGCAAGTACATCATCGATCTCATTGCCCCTTACAGATGTTGCTCATGAAGGCGCGCGAAGACTACTTCACACACGTGAGTAAGATTAAAGTCTCACCTAGAGCTACAGGTTCTCTGTCAGTGGATCAGCTTCATTTTCGACGTTCCCATCAACCATGACGATCACTTCATCGACGACCTCATCAACGAGATCCGAGCAACAGTGGCCATCGGAAATACCGTCCCCCCGCGATTGGGAAGCGTACTGAAAGGCTTGTATCAGCTGGGATTACGAGGAGGCAGCTCGAGGAAAGCCTTGCGCAGCAAAAGTCGGAACTCGAGTTGACCTTTGGCAAGGATACGGAGTGGAATGTCTTTCGAGGCGACGAGGGCGTTTGTCATCGCGCTGAGGCTCGCTCCTGGCCGTGTGTGAGTCCTCTGGAGTCTTGTGGTAGGCCGTATGTGCTGAGGCTTGGAAGTCGCTGCGAGGTCAACCGAGCCTGACGTCGCTGGGTGACACCGCGGAGGTGACCTTTTCAGTTGGCGCTCGAATCGTAGAGTGAGGGGAGGTGGAGATGGAAGGGGACGTCCGGCAGACTTCGTGCTCACTACGTTTTTTTGTCCGTTCAGCGCAAGGAGGCGGTGAAATGCATATGACGGGATGATTTCACTGTGGTGTCTATGAGAATGACACTCAATCACGTCGAAGTCGGGGGTTGAATTGGGAGACTCCGTTCGAGACGGGGAGGTAGGCGGCCCAGACACGTGACGAAGGAGTTGCCGGTTTCCCACGCCCTGTCGATCAATCGGCCTGTGCGAAGCAGTGAGGCGCTGATCCCTCCGCAAGTCGCCGTTCCCCCTCTGACGGTTTGTTCTTTTCGGCTTCTTGTCTTCTTCCCATGACGCAGATGCACTGCCGTTGGGCTTGAATGAGCGTCGGAAGCCCTGCAGCGGACGACCAATTCCCCTCGGATTGCATCAATTTAGTCGACATATCGTTATGGAGGTGCCGTATCATGGCTGCTCCAAGATGACCGGAAACATGCGGCAGTCCAAGCATGTCCCTGACCTCGTTCCTCCTCAACATGTAAGTCATCCATCCGCTTATTGGTTGGATCGTCTGATCAGTGGTCACAGTGGCTCCGCAATGAGCTCTACGATATCCCATTCACCGAAGTTGCGGACGTCTTCAGTGCTATCGATCGTTCCGTTCAATCGGCCGGCCTGGAGCAGTTCGGTAGGCCGCCTGGGCTCTACGCTCTACAGTGGGAAAGCTCAATCGTATCCAGCTCGACCCGAGGAGATCGTTATGGAGATGAATCGTATCTTGAAGAACCCGTCCACGATCGAGGCAGCAGAATGAGGTAATCTTTTTGCAAGATCTCGCCATGGAATCAAGCTCAGAAAGAGACTGTCATCAAGGCCGCGACCAAGGTTACGGTTTATGGTCGTGAGTAAGGTCAAGGTCTAGGTCTTCCGTCGAAGACTGATGGAGCTGTAGATCGAGATCCGGCTGCGACGTAGACGTTCCTATGCAGGTCGAAAGCGGATCGTCCGTGGCAGGTTGTCATCGAGCAGTGCCAGGAGCCTGGCTGCCAAAGAGGAGGTCTGCTTCATGTTCAGTACGAAACGGCAGAAGACTATGCACGTAACGAGATTATCGTCCTGCAGCCTCTATCCCAGCTGTCCTTCGCAAACCTCACCTCACTGACCACCTCTGTCTCACCTCGCCCTTCTCGCATCCCTTTCCGTATCCATTCGTCATCGCATCCGGCGTGATATGTTTCGAGCTCGACCCCATCGTCGGCACCTCCTCCAATGGACTCGCCACTTCCTCTTCATCATCACTCCGGCTATCCTCTGCGCCCAGTCCCCGTACTACGCGCGCCGCCACCATGCAGGCCATGTAGAACCACACCGTCGCGAGGCAGAGGAGGAAGCATTGCATCCCGATCCAGACGTAGTATGTTGTCTTGGTGAGGAAGCGACCACGGGAGGGATCCCATTTGAAGGGTATGAATCGGGGTGCGTCGAGGTAGGATGTCCGGATGACGAGGAATAGCCCGAGTTGGCGGGAAAAGAGCCATGAGATTAGGAAGAAGACGAAGGTCGCGTCGCATAGTGTCGAGAGGGAGAGGTAGCGGAACATCTTGGCGAGCTAGCGAAGTCGTCACTCGCGTATGATCATCCGGAGAGGAGGGACTGACCGGTAGGAGGATATCGCAGAAATCCATGAGGACATGTATCAACGTGCCCACCCGTGTGAAGTTCCCGATGTAGCTCGTGATGATGAGAGTGATGGACAGGACGTGATGGGCGAACATCTGCCAGTGGTCCGACCGCCGTTTCTCGCTGTGAATCACGAAGATCTGATGACACCACCATCCGAGTTGAGCCAGGTAGTAGAACTTGGTGAGTGCGGGAAGGTGGATGGGAGGGTAAGTCCCCCAGAGCTGCTCCGGGGAGGTGGGATCGGGTATCCGGAACAGTACCACCTGTTTCACTTCAGCATGACAGGGTGACAAGGGGTCGTCTCACCATGCCAAGCGTCCAGAAGACTGCGCAGTAGCAGAAACTCCATCCTTGTTCGGCGAAGCGCGTCGCTGTGTGATCTCTAAGCCGCCACTGCCTCCGAGATATTCGATCTCGCTTCTTCCCGCTCGAATTGAGCCATGACCAGGCGAAGGACCGGAGCAGGCACCGGACGACTACCTCTCGAAGAACGGTGAACGCCATGGCGCAGAATACGATAAAGTAGAGATCTTGCGGCCCTTTGTCGTACAGAGTGGGTGAGAGTGTAGGTTGAAAGCGGCCAAAGGGTGAGACGAAGGCGGGCGCTGACGAGACGGGGTAAGAGAGCAGGAGGAAAGGATGGAGGGCGTTGGGGATGAGCAGGTGGAGGAAGTGGGGGAGGGTGTCGGAGGACATGTTGTGGTTCATCTTGAGCGGGGACTGAGCGTTCTGCAGGTCTGTGTTTGATCGTCCGTGTCGTCTAGAGCTAGCTGTATCGTCAGGCTGAGTCGGGTCCCGAATGAGCGAATCAGAACCGTCGCCAAGCAAACCACCCACGTTCCTCGTCACCGCGTCCTCCCATGTCGTGATATCGATCACAGCGTATACAAAAGGGTCCCCTCGTCTTTCCGAAGGTCGTGACTGCGTGATTCTCCTTGCTAAACCGCGATTTCTGTCAGAAACATCCCCAAGGCTTATCCCAATATTCCCTCGTCACGTCAAGTATTTTCGCCGCGTCCTTCTGAAATTTTGCTTATTCGAGCAAAGTTTAACGGGTTTACCGAAAGCATTTTACAAACGGCCAAAAGGCCACGGCGACCTCTTCATACCGAAAGATCACGCTGCGGGAGTAATATATCATGATGGCACTCCCCACTCCGTCGCCGACACTGTATGTTGTGGGACTAGAAACGAAGACGAAAAAGCCTGGTGCGCTATCTCCTTCTCCAGCTGGACCAGTCTGACGTTAAAGCCGCTCAGAGCTCCGGGCGCAGCTGTATGCACTCTTCAATCCCTATGGAAGAGTGTTTGTCACCTCCCACTACCATCGAGATGCTTTGCTGACGGCTGCAGCATCGACATCATCGCGAAGAAGCATGGCGGTGGCCAAGGGCAGGCGTTCGTCGTCTTCGCCGAGCAAGCAGCGGCTACCGCAGCGATGCGGAACCTCTCCGGCGAATCCTTCTACAATGGGTCCCTGGTCCGTTCCACCCCCTTTCAATGGTGTGAGAGATCGACTGACGATGACGCAGCGGATAAGCTATGCGAAGAATCCGTCCAACGCTACTCTCGCACGAAGCGATCCCTCGGCCTCGAGAGACGCCGCGAAGATAGCCGCTGCGAAGCTTGTAGTCTCCCGTGCTCAGGGGGAATACGAGCAGCTTGAGAAGGAGCGGGAGAAGGATGGGAAGCGGGAAGCAGACGACGGAGGGGAGGCGGGGAGGGAGAGTAAACGTTTGAAAGGCGAGGACGGAGGGGATGATGAGGAGATGGAGATTGAGATGGAGGATGATGAGGATGGTACGTTTCTCCCTTACGATGGAGAAGGGGAGGGGGCTGAGAGTGGTAGCGCTGCCGAAGGAGAATGGGAGTGGGAAGGCGAGATTGGTGTGTACGAATTTGCCGCCGGAATGTACGGAGGAGATCATGGGCGCTCTTTTCTCCCAGTATGCCCTTCACCGTCACTCGCCGAAGAGGCATGACTGACTCTCTCCAGACACGGTGGCTTCTCTCGAGCTGCGCCTTTACCTGCCTCCCGGTCTATCCCGTCATCCCATCCAGAGCCTAATGCGGGCGCCAAATCCTTCAATATCACCTTCGACACCCGAGCTCAAGCCGAAGCCGCATTAGTACCCACGAAGGGCTTCCTGATGCAGCCCGGCTGGCAGATGGGTGTGAGCCTGGAATGAAGCTGGTATCATACATGCATGTGATAATACGCATATGGTCTTACTCGATATTTACACTCTGCATGTTGCGGTTCTGCTCACTCCCTGATCATCCCCATCATTCCCGGCATCGGCGGCGTCGCAAACCCCTTGAGCGCCTCCGCGACGCGCTGCATGTCGTTTGAGAAGTCGATGATCACCTTCCTCGCTGCCTCTGCTCTCGTCAGCACCTCTGAGAGAAAGGATAGGTAGTGGCCTACCCTGCTTGGCCTCCTCAGCTTCGATGGTCTCGACGCCGGCCGCAAGGCCAGATTTGGCCGCTTCGTTCATCGTATGGAACTGATGGGCGACTGTGAACATGATGTCGTAGCTAAGGCCGCTCCCCTGTCAGCGTTCCAACTTTCTCATGTTTCACGAGGGAGACCAGGAGCAGCGATCGGGGAAGTGGTCTGAACGCGATGACTCACGTGTTCGCAATCATCGTGTTGGAGAAATCTACTTGGATCGGCTAGCGATCAGCAGCTCGAAGAAGCTGCTAGGCTCACCTTGGAGGAAGGGCACGAGCTTAGCCTGGATATCGTCCCATTTGTCGATAAGCTCAGCCTTGGTGTCGAACTTCACGATCTGTCCGTTATCAGCGTTGATGCAAGAAGGAAGCACGAGAGACGAACCGGAGCAGTAGGATCGAAGATCTCTTCCTCCACGGCTTCAGCCATCTCCCCATTCCCTTCCTGTGGATGCGGCTCATCGTCATTAAGCTCGTCCACCTCCTCCATTTTGTCCTGTTTCTTCTCCTTCTTACCTTCCATCCTTGGGCTATCCCACTCTTGCCTTAGCTCCGCGTACTCTCCCTCCTTCGTTTCAACCTTCATTTTCCTCCCCGTCACTGAGTCCCTCACAACCTCCTCGGCCTCCTCATCCATAGTGAGCGACCACTTCCCGGTCCTCTTCATGAGCCCGGTCCGACCGCCGATCACATTCCGCGTGATCCTACCCGGTCCAACTTCAAGATTTAGCGTGGGATGGAGTGGTTGGGCCGGTGGGGGACCTTGGTGGTGAGAGTTCTGGTTGCCATGGGCCTGGTGATAAGGAGTCGGCGAACTGTGCTCCTGCTGGGCGTTCTGATTGATGGACCGGCCACGAGGAGTGTGCTGGTGCTCCTTGTAAATTGGCATATGCGAGCTGGGTGGCGAGTCGGCATCCATGTCGGCGACGATTAAATAGGAAGCGGACACGACCATTCAGCTTTATGAATGATCGATAGCCTTTGATGATACGCAGGCAGATGGTCGGGGCTTAGGTGGATTCGAGGCTGAAATGACGGGCAACGAGGATGAAGAAGACGAAGAAAGAAAAAGGTCAGTGCGGGAAAAGAAGGTAGACGCGTCATGGAAAGGGCTGAGGGATCCGTGCACGAGCGTCCCTTGTGACATTGCTGAACGTATGCGAGCATCAGATCGTAGCTTCGGACTGCCGTGTGCGGATTCTACGGCTGGCTGCGAAATCCGTTCAAACACTGACATCTCAGCAGAGAAGATGATAATCGAAGATTTGCGTCAGCACGCCTTTCCTTGAGCTCTGACCTGCTCGTTCACGAGCTAGCCCATTCGAGAGCTCTAGACGCTAAGCTGCCAGTCAACCTTCGGAAAGGCGAGAGAGCGGTCTCGGGCTTCGGAAGTGCCATTTGCTGCATACCAATGCTAGTCGATGAGGTACTTGCGCTTGAAGAATGATCGCAAATGTACAAGCTGAATTCCAGCATCAGCTTACGTTGACCTGCCTGCGTGACAGAGCTAGTGTCGCGTAACAAGGCGGAAGAGCAAGCTCACCTGCCACACCCCCAACCCGATTGTTCCGACCATGATCATCAAGGCGAAGTTTTTCACCCGGTTGTTCGTGCTCTCTGAAGCAGGTCATCAGATCGCTCCTCCTCGTATCACACGCTGCGAGGAGGATTCGAGTCTATCTATCACCCACCGTTGGTATCCCGCATCCGCATCTCCCGCCTTTGCAGATATCTCAGCTCGTCCACAATCTCCTTCACCACCGCTTCTAGCTTTCTCATCTCGACTTCTAGGATGGAGAGGGATTCCTGATTCGCAATGGCACTTTGCAAGGTATCAGACTCCTTGGACACTCGAGAAGACGAGAAAAAGCGCACTTGTAGTCTACCGCATCGGCCCCTATGTCTACATCTAGGTCGACAGTCCGTACTTGCCGACCATTACCAGCTAGATCCGTGTAAGCCCAAACAGCGTAGCCAGAAGAGCCGACTCACACTCGAGGTAATTCCGCAAGCATACCCCTACATCCGCAGACTCGTGTGTTGTCACCGCCAGCCTCGTCTCGCCTTTGATGTCCTTAGCACTCGATAAGCAAGGTAGAAGCACGAGTAGTGGAGAGACGCACCTTTTTGGAAAGGTAGACATTCCCCCTTTCCGAGCCATCAATGATCTCGATATCCACTCTTTGTCGGGGATCGGCAGGGACGTTGGCGGTGACTATCACGAGGGAATGGGAAGAGGCGAAGTTCCAGACACTGCTCCTTGCGAGTCAGCTTTGCACGCATGTGCTAGCTTTAACACCAGATTGGAGGTGCAGGACTGACCAACCTATGGTCCATGCTTGTCAGCGTCCACTGCGGGAAACAGTGAGGCTGCTCACGAGGTTTCGGATTGCGTTCAGCGATGAGCTCGAACTTGACCGCCTGTGCTAAGGGAGGAAGGGAGAGGAGGACGAGGGAAAGAAAAAGGAGTGTGAAGATGTGAGGGTTCCGGGAAAGCATTGGCGTGACAGCTGCGATACGTATACAACGTTTCAAGATGTTGGGGTCGTTACAGACAAGAGGAGGTGCAGCTTCTTTTGATGTATTTCTGCAAGTATACAAGCACCGAGATCAGGGGAGGACCTCCACGTTTGAGACGCGAGAACTATTAGTCCATACAACCCGCATGCGCCTATGTGGCCGTGCTTTTGACAAAGTAAAGTCAAGTCCCGGAGGTCGATAGTTTGGTCATTTTTTGTCCTGTCTGCTGAATCGGAAGTCTAGAGCCTATCGTGCTGAACGTGGTGATCGGACGTGTCATATGGCGACTTTGAGATTCGCTGCTGCCTTTCCTCGCTCAAGCTTCCTTCTTAGCACTTGTGCACGTAGTGCAGAAGCTCGACACAACCCTCGCTTCCTTCTTCCTACATTCCGGCTTCCATCGAATTATCACTTGCCACGAGCCTCTTTCCGACATCTCACCATGTCCATCATCACCGACGCACCCCGAGCATCTTCGTCGGCTCAGCCAGAATGGGTCCAGCCGGTAAATCAGGTGGAGGAACCGGTGCTGAGAGTGTACAATTCGTTGACGAGGAGCAAGGTGCGCATACCGGGCCCCCGTCAGGAGTCCTGCTGGACGGTAGTTGTGTTTCGTACCTGACCTAGCTCATGATCTGTTCAGGATGTCTTCATCCCGATGAAAGGACGACAGGTCGACTGGTACAACTGTGGTCCGACAGTATACGACTCATCGCATATGGGGCATGCCCGGTCAGTCACCGAATCAGGCCGCTTAGCTTCTCGTCCCAGAGCTAAACGATGATATTACTGGCCGACTGACTAGAATGGTGTAGGAATTACTTGACCCAAGACATCATTCGTCGGATTTTGCGACATTACTTTGGCTATGATGTCAACTTCGTCATGAATATTACCGACATCGATGACAAGGTGAGTTGGATGGGCCAAGTGTCAGCTCCGAGCTTCTACGCCCTGCTTGTCCGCTCACCAGCATGCCTAGATCATCCTCAGAGCGCGAGAAACTCACCTGCTTTCCGAATTCACTAGCAGAAACCCCACATTGTCCACATCACTGCTTTCTACCACACAATCAGCATTTACCGCCTACCTGAAGAACAAGCTCGTCAAAGCCCTACCCTTGTCGACTGATCTCCCGGGCATCGATGGGGATCCTTCGGCTTACTTTGACGCGGTGTCAGCGAAAAATCAGGGAGATTCGGCTTGGGCGAAGGAAGCTCGAGAGAAGGATGAGAAGTTCGGAATGTACTTGAACAGCTTGAGTCGATCATCGACCGCGATTAGATCCGCACAGGAGAGGTTCGACAAGCAGGAGATTGGTGGCGATGCGGCGAACAACCTGATTGAGGCAGCGGGAGATGTACTGGGACCATACATAGGCCAGACCGTGAGCGCCGAATGCATCTGTTGTCACATATGAGCTGATACAAACTTGGGTGACAGCTTGCACACACGATCATTGACCCTATCTCCGTCTGCCGCGAACTTGCTTCATACTGGGAAGCCAAATTCTTCGAAGACATGGCCCGATTACATGTCCTTCCCCCTGACATCATCACTCGCGTGTCCGAATACGTCCCAGAGATCGTCTCCTTTGTCGAGGGGATAGTCAAGAATGGGTTCGCTTACGAGGGCGGAGGGAGTGTATGGTTCGACGTTGAGAAGTTTGAGGGTGCGGAAGGGGATGGGTTCCGGCATGAGTATGCGAAGTTGCAGCCTGCGAACAAGGCGAACAAGAAGTTGCTCGATGAGGGCGAGGGTGCGTCAGGCCATGGATGCCAGACCATTGGATTGACGGTACCTAGGCGCATTGACCGGCTCGCAAGGAAAGCGACAAGCAGCCGATTTTGCGCTGTGGAAGGCAAAGTCCAAGCCCGGCGAGCCAGCTTGGCCATCACCTTGGGGCGAAGGTCGACCGGGATGGCACATCGAATGCTCTGTCATGGCGAGCGACGTGCTTGGCAAGGGGATGGACATACATTCTGGAGGTGTGGATTTGATGTTTCCGCATCACGATAACGAGCTCGCACAGTCAGAGGCGAGTTTCGCCTCTCTCGTTGACTGCAGTACTGACGAGGAGCAGGCTTACCACGGTTGTCGACAATGGGTAAACTACTTCCTGCACACTGGTCACCTGCATATCGAGGGTTTGAAGATGAGCAAGTCGTTGAAAAATTTCATCACTATCGATGTGAGCAGGATTGCTTGGCATCGGGGTAACCGGAATCTGATGACCTCGAATCACAGGACGCTTTGCGAGACTATTCGGCCCGACAGCTGCGCCTTGCCTTCCTCCTGCAGACCTGGAACGCACGCATGGACTTCCGAAGCGATCTGATCATCGACGTGAAGACGAAGGAAGAAACGCTGGACGTGAGTCGTCTAGACATGCTTAGCTTGCTTGAGATTGATGGATGGCTCGCAGAACTTCTTCACCAATGTGAAGGCACGAGTAGCGCAAGCTCGAGACCGGGGGCCTTCTGCGGATGGGAAACATCACTTCGACGAATCTGAAAGAAAGCTTGTGCAGGCGTGCGTCCCCCTCCCCATCAGCAAATCAAGCTTGAAATGACGCTTAGCTCTCAGTCTTCGATACGCTCAAACGGAGTTCCGCGAGTCCATGTGTGATTCTTTCAACACCTTCATCGCCCTTAATGTCCTTCTCGAACTTGTGGGACGCACCAACATCTACATCTCGCGGTCAAAGGACCACCACATCGGTGTCATACAGACAGTGGCTGAATGGGTGACCCGGATGCTGAAGATGTTTGGATTGGGGGAGGGGATGGCGTCGAGCGAAATCGGTGGAATAGGTTGGGGCAAAGCGGGCGTGGAAGCTGCAGAGTCTGGCGACGTGAGTTGAAAGAAGTCTCGTGGTAATATCGCTGAAAATATGCAGTTCGATGCGAAGCTCGACAAATACCTCCGGGCTTTGTCCTCGTTCCGAGATGACGTGCGGAAGCTGTCCGTTGAAGGGGCCTCATCAAAGAACATGTTGGTGCTGTGCGACCGGTTTCGAGATCAAGATCTCGTCAATCTTGGCATCCAGCTGGATGACGGTCAAGGGGCCGGTGTGTGCACCATTGGTATGCTGTTCTTTGCTGATCCAATACTCAGATGGAGGAGCTCTGTACAAGCTCGTTGATCCCTCCATTCTTATCCGCCAACGAGAAGAGCGAGCCGCCCTCGCTGCCGACAAAGCCGCCAAGAAGTCCGGCAACGCCGCAGCAGTCGAGGCTAAGCGGATTGCGATCATCGAGAAAGGGCGAGTCCCCCCAACCGAGATGTTCAAACCGCCGAATGTGGAGGAGGGAGTTTGGACTGTTTGGGACGAGCAGGGAATCCCGACGACGGTTGGAGAAGGGAAGGAGATCAGCAAGGCGGCGAGTAAGAAGTGCTTGAAGGAGTGGAAGTTGCAGGGTAAGGCTCATGAGGCGTATCTGGCGTGGAAGCAGGAAGGGAAATAGGGTGCAGCACATGAACGGGAAATACCCGGCACATTGAGATCTGCATGTATACAGGGGACATATAGTGGAAACAGTCATTCACTCCGACAAGGGAAACACTATGCATGGCAACCGTGTATCAGCGTTACCCCCTTCACCCCCCTTCTAATCCCATTTCCCTCTATCTCGCCGACGGCTACCGCCCCGCGTGCCATCCCATAACCACCACAATCCACCCCTTCTGTGTACTTTAGGCGATCGGCTCAAGTCGACCCGTAATAAGGCTGTTGCCCGCCGCCCGCTATCCAAAACCCATAAGCACCACTCCCGACAAAGTCCATCCCGCTGAGACTAAAGACCAAGTCCAAGTGCATGAAAGACTCACGAGGCGCAGCCATCCCCCCACCATTACCCACGAAGTTCCCGTTGCCGAGGTAAGTGTATCCACCCGTACCGAAGCTCTCCTCCGCTTTGATGCTGTTCCCCGCCCATCAGCTGTGGTCCATCCCGCCTAAGAAACGGGGATGAGAGACGCACCGTTTGTATATTAGCCAGAAGGCGTGAATGTGGCCTGGTATATAACCCTGTTTTACTCATCAGCACAGATCAAAAGCCGAAGAGAGGAGAGGAAGAGGGACATACAAGTACAGTGAGAAGCTACTCCATCATTAGCAGCGGTCTTTCAAGGAGTGATTGTGTTGAGGTGTATATGTGGTTTGAGAAAGGGAGAGGGCACAGGGATAGGAAGTACGATATTGATCAGAAGATCGCAGGAGCAGCCGGTGATGATCGTAGCCGCTGCCGGTGGGAAGATGATGGCGACGAGGATGAGGATGATGTCGGAGCCTTTAACCATGATGGGCGATTCGGGAAGCTTGTCGCGGTGTGAAATGGGGGGTTAGGTGTGTTTAGATTGGACAAGGTATGAATCGAGATTCAATATGCGGGAAAACGATGAGACGTCTGGTGGGATTGCCAATGGATGGAGATAGAGCCGCAAGCTTTTCCCGGCGACCACTTAAGGAAGGCATGACGTCATTCCTCTCGGGTGGCAGAGAAATGACAAGCAGAGCAATCACCATGAAGCCTTTCAGATGCATGCCTTTGCTGACCCCAAACTGAGATGCATTCGGTCGAGTCAGGCCTCGCGCAAGAACTCCTTCAACTCATCCGACCCATCCCCTTCCTCAACCTCAGACACCGCCGCAACCTGTTTCCCAACATTGACCATGCCCAGTCCACTAACTCCCCATGCCACACTGACACCTTCCATATCCTCCCATCGGAACGGGCCCTTGCCGCCCCAAACGAGAGCCTCATCCTCTTCTCCTTCACCTTCTCCCTCGCTACTCACGCTCTGACTAGCTCCAAACAGTCTCGAGAACCACCCGCCCCCGCCTGTCCTGCTGACTTTGCCCATCCCCTCAATCCTGCCACCTACACCTCCGCCCCCACGAACGGATTTCAGCCGGTCCATCTCGCGGGTCAGTATCGACTTGAGCCGTTCTCGCGCAGTGGAGCGGATGGTGCTGGGGATGTTGGGTGGGCTAGGGGAAGACGGTGGAGTGGGGCGGATGAGGAGGTCGGCTTTGTGTGCGAGGATGAGGAGTTTAGGGGGAGGTAGGGAGGAGCGGAGAGCACGATTGCATAGAGAAGTCAGGAGGGGTGGGAGATCTCTACCATGCATGTCAGCTTTTTCCTCTGTTTATGATGCGAAGGTGTCTGAGGAGAGTCGTTGACCCACTCCGCAACGCTGCCCGCATTCCGGACGATCCCCACTACATCCACCACAAACACAACCGCACTCGCCTCCTGAACATGCTTCTTCGTCTCGTCTCGTAATCGGGGATGTCCGGGAAGATCTATCAAGCGGATCTGTTTCGACTCGCCGGAGGAGGAGGGGAGGGCGAATGTGGTGATGGATGGCTGGATGGAGGTGTGGGTTTGGGGGTAGGTGTGGTGGACGAGCTGAGCGAAGTCATCGGATGTCCATCAAATTTCCACCAGGCATGTGTCGTGACAAGCAGGTGGAGGATGATGTGCCTTACATTTGCGAAGATCGATGTCTTGCCTCCGTCCGTCGGTCCCACGAGCATCACCGTAGCTGGCCCCGTCCGCTTCCTCGACCTTTTGCTCCTACCCCGATACCCTGAGAGACTCGTTCAATCTCCCTTCCATTTTCATCGCTAAGATAGTTCTCACCGGTGAAAAAGATGACCGTGACCAGGAGACCAAATACCGCGGCCAGGAATTTCGGATCCTGTAGCAGCGGATGGAGGAGCAGCGAAGTCACCGGCTCGACTTCCGGTGTTATCGCTCCAGCTCGGGCATGGTCTCCGACCGGGTCCATCGCTCCGATACCAAAACGTATGAGGAGATGAGAATCGATATGTTGGAATCAGCTCGAACACCGTAGGGTCGGTCGGAAATAGACGGAAGCAAAAGGGAGCACGTGGCAAAGCTCAGTCGCGCTTCAGCCTCCAGCGTTCGCGCTTGGTGGTTGTTATTGTTCATCCGGTCCTCCTTCACGCAAAAACGGCCCTGTGTCACTCCCGTACGGCGCTCGATCTTTATGGCGGACGTCAAGGACCCTCAGATCTCGGAAGGTGAGCTGATCGTCCTGGTCGTGGACAGCGAAGCTTGAGCGTCAAGCTGTTCTCTGACTGGTCTCCGAGCTGAATTCGGTGCAACAGCATACGAGAGAGTCCGCAAGAATGACGACGAGACCATGTGGCTCATACTCGATTATGCATCCGACAAGTCAGATGCACTAAGCCTCACCAAGTCCGGTACGGGCGATTTGGCGGAGTTCGCTAGCAACCTCGAACCGCAGCGGGCGAGTTTTGGATATGTCCGGGTGAAATACGTGAGTGGTATATCAAGCTCTCCATTCATCATGTCTGGGTCGACCTTCTGCCGAGGCTCTCTGAAGCTGCGATGCAGAGGTGATCCGACCTGACACTGGGAACGCAGGCGAACGACGACCACTCGTTCCGAGAGAAATTCTGCTTCATCATCTGGATAGGGGAACAAGTGAAGATCATGAGAAAAGCAAAGGTACGTTTGACCAGCAGCTGTCCTGGCGAGACTTTCCCTTGCCGAATTTCACGGCTAGGAATGGGTCCGGGGTCAAAGCTGACGAGGCCTTGTAGGTGTCGGTCCACGTTGGGGACGTGAAGAATGTGTTGCGGGCATATTCAATAGAGGTATCAGCGTCGACAATAGGGGATCTCAAAGAGGTGAGCTTAGGCTTCTCTTAGCTGGCCTCTGGTCGTGAGCAGCAGGAGCTCTGAGATTGTGAAGCGAAGCTGACAGATGGCAGGATGAGATTGTCCAGCGCTTGCGAAGAGCAGGAGGCGCCAACTACGATCGATCGAAATTCGACTAGACGTCCAGGCATATATGCCGAATTTATTTCTCTTCCCGCCTGTAATCAAATCACCCGGGCCTACGATAGGTGGTTCCTGCAGAAGCTTGGTTGACGGGCATGACGACTGGCATGACCGCATCAGCTTGTCCTTTGGTGATTATCGTCAACACGCACAGAGCTGAGCAATATTGACATGAGGTGGCCTGGATGCGCACCACACAATCTCCTCGGCGATGTCTTCGCCAGTCACTACCGAATCGTCAGCAGTTTCCTGGTCGTCGCGACCGGACTCACGAGGGTCAAACCCTTGATACACCGCGTCTGCAGCCTCCTTGTCTCCCCTGAAACGAACCACCGAGAACTCTGTCTCCACCATGCCTGATCCTTAATCAGCTCGGACTCGGTATCTAGAGGGATTCATCGCACCCGGCTGGATCTCGCACACCCGGATGGGCGTATTGTACAGCTCGCGGAGGAGAGATCCGTTGAATGCGGTGAGTGCGAACTTGGTAGCGCAGTAGATTGAGCCTTCACTCTGCATCAGTCCCCATCCAGAGAAGGAGATGGGAAATCTACCTCCTGCGTACGCCTCACGTCCGGCGACGGATCCGAGGTTGATGATCATCTGGCTGGTGTCAGGTTGACCATGATGTCAGAGGAAAACAGGCTGACCCCTGAGTTCTGCTTCTTGAATTCGCGGACAAAGATCTGGGTGAGGTGGATGAGGCCAACAACTACGGGTCGGAATTGTGAGCCAGGCCTTAAAATACAGGTTGCCAGATTTCGCACCATTGGTCTGAATCATTATGTCGATGTCGTCGTTGGCTAGGAACCGTCAAGACGAGCTGCATGTTCGTGAGGCTAAAGCAATACCGATATCTACCAACCGCATGTCAGCGTAGGCAAAATGACGATGATGATCGACGCACCCCCGACCAGCTCCCTCCCCCTCACCATCCCCGCATTATTCACCAATCTGCCCCATCAGCCCGGTCCACCGTTCCCAGAGGCACAACCCACATATCAACCTTCAGCCCTTCCAACTTGCCTACCACCCCATCCAACTGCTCCCTCTTCGTCATATCCGCCTCCACAAGTACCACCTTGACCTCCTCATTCGCAGCCTCGCATTTTGCCTTGACTTCGGCGAGGTTGTTGGCACGCCGAGCGAGGAGGACGAGGTTGCACCCCGCTTTGGCGAAGAGGAGGGCTGTGGAGGCGCCGATACCCGCGGAGGCACCGGTGATCAGGGCTGGGAACGTGAGTGGGCTCGAAGATGGTGGGATGGGAGGACGGACCGGTCTGGCCGACGAGCCTATGAAAGGTTAGCGAGAAAAAAGGTGGATGGGGGAACTTACCGGGAGGTGTTGAAGATGGACATGGCTCGAATATGTGCTGTGAATGGAATCTGTCGGGATCGTGTGATAACGTGTAGAGGTCTTATTTGTAAGGATCTGAGCATACAGGTATCGAGACGAATGATGGGGATAAAGAGAAGAAAGGACCTCTACGTTCGGGAATGCTTGATTGGCCGAGCCAAGCAAGGCACGGGAAGCACTCCACCAGTCATACTATACGATATCTCGGATCCACTTATCAGATCAAGCGCGATGCATCTGCTCTTCGTCGAATCTCGTCCATTCACACGCCGGACAGTCGGGAGTCCCCCGCCAATGCCTAAACGTCACCCGATTCTTCCATCTCTCCCGCTGATCTCCCAGTTCCCGCTCCAGGAGGTCCTCAGCTGTTCCCGTCAACGCACGATCCATAATATCCGCTAGCTGGACAGGAGCGTTTGGAGATGGACGGGACGAGGACCTCAATTCTCTTATGGCTTCGATCGCGTTAGGCACGAGGAGTGATTGAAAGGCGCCAAAGACATCGATCTTCGTGCTCAGCCGGGTCACGCAGTTCCTGCGCGAGTCCACCGGTACCTTGACACAAAACGCGGTAATTTCGAGGCTCACGCAGTCGGGATAGTCGATTGATTTGTCGAAAAGCGGCTTGATGAACTGGTGGGATGCTCCATGCAGGAAGGACCACCAGCTTGAGTCCAAAATTGGTCTATGGGTGATGAGGACGGGGAACGGGGCGTCTTGGTTCTCTCAGTGCCGAGACATGCACTCGGGAAACATGTAAGAATCAAAGAAGTCTTCATGACAGATCGCGACAGGTCGCTGGAGGAGGAAGAAATCGGTGGTGGCGAAGTTGGCAGAACTCGCTGTGAGGTCTTCGTCGGAGACCGTCGTGTCGAGTTCGACTCGCTTCGCCCAGGTCACCGTACCTAGTCCCATCACAACGTACGCCAGGCGTGGCGGAGTCGGCCAGCCTTCGGGCGAGGCAATCAAGTTTCGCCAGACGATCAAAGGTGCCCCTGGTGTTGCCGATCTCGACCGACGCTTCGCTCATGATGCTTCATCCTAGTCCTTCACCGTCTCGTCGATGACATCCCAGCCACCATGAGTGACCAGACGCGTGAAGGTCGATATGAGCCTTGGCTGATGGATGACGTGATTGAAGCGCTCGACCAACGCCAGGAGCTGAGAATTACTCCGGAATCCCCCTTACTGGCGTTGGAAATCGATGTGGGTATTCTACGGGGACACCACGGAAGAAAGCCTCGACTTCGTTGACGATGACCGAGCGATAGAGTTGCGGTGTGGCGACTTCGTTGAAGATCTGAAGGCTGTCAGCATGAGACAAAACAAGACAAGTTAAACGTAATGAATACACTCGCTTGCAAGCGGCGAGATCACCTTGATGGAGCTCCATCCGGTCGGAGTCCTCAGGAGGAGTATGGCGCTTCAGGGACGAAATGTTGCGTCCCCTGATCTCCGATTGAAGCCGGGGGGGGGAGGGATGATGATTGAGTTGATCGAAAAAGAGCTCAATCTTGGGGAGAAAGAAGAGGAGAAGGAGAATGCAGCGTGTGTCTACGCCCAGTTGCGCTCGGACCTCCTCAATGGCGATTTCCCTCTCGCTCTGCGCTTGATATTGTACTGTTGATGATGAGATTCTGATCTGCTCGTCTGGCTGATGCTATCTACTACTTGACGATGGTATTGGTCATTCAACTCACTATTCAGAGTTCACATCCCAACGCTATCATCATATCCGCAGGCCGGCGAAATCACCTTATCTTTGAACGAGGTTCCCTCTCCCAGGGTGTCTGCCATCGTCTGCGAATTCTCCTTCAATCGTTGCCTCCTTGATTCTAGCGGCCCAACGTAACATCCGATGGATTCTTCCGACGAGAATTAAGCGGAAGTCAGAGCCTCGTCTCCGCTCGTGGGGTCGACCACGTCCAACACATGCTCCACGGACGTTGGTTCCGACCAGCTTTGGTAGATCTCGATGCTGATGCTGTGATCGAATCTGCAGTGAGTTTCTCGGCAGATATGAGCACGTTCGCGCCTGGCTGCTCCACTCAATGATTTCATTTGCTGCGATAAGATGAATTCGGCTTCCTGCCGTATTGATCGATCGGGTTCGAGGCATACGGGCTACAGATTCCTGAAGTCGCGCCCCACGCCATGGTGAACAAACAGGCAGGTCGAGTGACGTGGGTGACGAAGATCGGAGGTGGGTCATCACGCACGTCGATGAAGAGGCTGATGTCGGGCACCCGCGGACAGCATGGCCTGTGCTGGCAGTATCGGGCGACTCGGCATTCGAGGACACATTCAAAGAGGCGAGCTTGACCCCTTTCTAGCGCGTCGTGGTGCATGACCTTAGAACCGCCCTGAGAACTCATCCCATCGCTGATTGACTTTTCCCCATACTCCGACCGAGATCGTTTCCAGGTTCGGCATCACTCTGCCTCTCCTCGACGTCATGAAGAACTCGTCGAAAGTCAGAAGATTTCCAATCTCCTTAAACGCTCCGTTGGTGCGCCTTTCCGATGTGTCCGAACGGCTTTCGGCAACGGTGTCCCAGTAGCTATCGTTTAGGACATAGTTCGTCTCGTAGGGCTATTGGATACACGAGGTGAAGCTTTGAGACTTTGGCGAGAAGCTTAGACTTGGCAGAGCTGATTCGACGACTTGATGGAGGGTCGTTGAGGCCATGGAAGAACAGTTCGAGGTTGTCGACGATGGGCTGGGTGTAGAGTACCTGGGTGACGGCATCATCCAAGAGCTAAAACGGCCCAGTCAGTCCCATTTGACGAAGTAGTCAGATCGACTCACCTGAGAGACACGAGAAGCAAGTCAAGCCATGCTGATGGAAAGCGTCCCAGTCGCATTCCGTTTTGATCGGCGGGGGAGAAATCTTAGGAAGGTGATGATATGTGCCCAAATCTCAGGCTGGAGGTCATACAGAGGCATTGTAGACTGTGCACTTGTGCGAGCGATCAAGTGAGCAGGAATTTGCAGAGAAGGAAGAGGGAGAAGAGGCTTGCACTGGGATCATGCGGCCTGATGTGCTTGGACCCCCTCAGGGTCGATGTGTCATATGTGTGTCAGACTGTGTGCATCATTTCTAGCACCCACTGCTCACTCTGACCTTCTATCTACTGATGATATCTGCAAGTCGTAGACTCGAAGCCTATCCTGCTCTCACTCCCTGCCTCGCTACGTCTACCTTGCTACGAACAGGCCGGGCATATTGGGCATATTGGCGCTCTTGCTTGAAAGTCACCGTAGTCTTGAAGGGCACACTACTGCTTCGATGTCCTCGGTTACTTGTCGCGATATCGTCCCCAAATCGTCCCGCTTTCGATCCATAGACGGATTGTAAGCGACTTTGAATGCGTCTGTCGATGAGCGAAGCAAGATCATGGCTTCCTTCCTCTTCTCAGTGGGACATTCTTCCACTATTTGGTCGATGATCGGCAGATGAGCATGGCCGACGAAGATGTCGATGTTGACACGGCTTTCGAATGCCAAAGGCTCGTCCTGCGTAAGACTGAAGCGCGTCTTGTTGACCAAATGAATCACCATGGAGAGACTGTTCTTCACCATATCTTCTGCATTCTGTCGGACCGCGGGATCAAGATCGAGGCATGGTGAATGCAGAGTCTGCTCGTCGTGCCACTTGCCACCGTACACAAAGCAAGAGGTCGAAGGATGTGTGTGACGATCATGGTTGGTGGATCCGGAGCAGGTGGGGCGAGGACGACGAGGGTGTTGAACGCGAGAGGCCCGGGTGAGTGTTGTCAAAAGACGCGTGCGGCGCTGGAAATGACGAAAAGAATGATGCGAATCCGTTCCTCTGTCAGGTAATTACACCATGATGCGAACCGCTGCAAATCCCACCCCTTCGGTCGCCATCTGCCAACGTGCCGACCGAGATGGTGGTGAGCTTCGGCATCACATTGCCGCGTTTTTCCAGCTCGAGAAGTTGCCAATTCCCTTGCGGTATCGGTCCATCTCCTCAAGCGCTTCTCAGACCCGTTCAGTATCCTGTTCGGACTTGCCCTCCCCGATCAAGTTCCAATCTCCATGAGCGAGAAGGTCGAGGTAATCTGGCTTGAGCCGCTCGGTTAGATACACCAAGTGAAGCTTGGTGACCTTGGCAAGTAGTGTCGACTTGTTAGGGGTGACTCGATGAGGTAAAGAAGGGTCGTCTGGAAAACCAGCAGGAGGTCGTCGACGATTGGTTGTGAGTAGAGCTCGGTTGGGGAGGCATTGTTGCAGAGCTGTAGCTGTCAGTATTTTCTGCAGATAGGTCGAAGCAGTATGAAGGCAAGACTTACAGAAGATACCCGAGCGCCAATGGTCAATTCGTGTTGATGAAGCGCGTCCCACTTGCATTCGGTTTTCGCTGGCGGAGGCGATCCTTTGAGGAATCTGATAATATGCGCCCAGATCTCAGGCTGAAGCTCGCGAGGTGATGACATACTCATATTCTGTTATGGATGGGGCCCTTTTCGGCGAAGGAAAGAAGATGAACGCGATAAATAATGGAAGTATACGGAAAAGAAAGGGGATCAAGGGCGTTGAAAGAGGCGGATGTGGAAAGCCCGTGCGCACACATTTTCAGGGTCCATCAATCCTGAATTTTGATCTGAAACTGCTTTCGTCGTCAATTCATGACCATAAAAGCTTGCAACATCATCATGCCTATCAAGGAGCTCAGTCTCGATATCTGGTCCCACACCTATCGTTCCTTCGCCGTATGCCCCCCCGGGCGCCTGGATTACTGCAAGTGGGATGAGCTGCTCCAACGCGACTGGGCGGGGGCAAGCAGAGTGTCCTAGGTGAACCACTATTCTGCTTCGTCACTTTGTCGGCTAATCGAGTATAGAAGTTTCACAGAGCCGCATTAATTCACCTATATGATATCTGCATTGTTCGGAACGTGGAATCCTTCTTCCTCTGTTACAAGTGGGTGGAAAAGCGATGCATGAACTCGACTATTCTAGCCGCAGTCTTATGCAACTCTGTAAAACGCGTCATCCGCTCTGCTCCATCCTGCGCGGGTACCTGATAGCATCCGCACTGCTACCCTGGGAGCAGCCTACGACTCTCCCGGCGTAACATCTTCGGCCTAGGGGATGCACCTGACGCATCGCGGAAATCCCTGACGAAGCGTGATTGCTCCGATCCGTAAGGAAGCTTTACATTTTCAGTGATCAATTTGGTATGCCAAGCGAAATTCGCAGGATCGACGGCTGATCGTCTTAGTGCTTGTGGATCGGGAGCCCGAGCCGTTGGGCATTGACGAATTCACACAACACTCGGAGACCACCGGTCCCCGGTGATTCCGATACTGTAAAGTATCGCCATCAATGCCTACATACCCGACCAGTCGACTTTGAACCCGCGATTGGTGGACTCGGACTGGAGCCGCGCGGATTCAATCCCGCTCGATGTCGTCCTTGAGTCCGGAGCAAGATCTGTTTGTCAAACGATTCCAACCATGGCATCGCCCAGTACTGACTGGGTCGAGACTCTGGGTCGACCACGGGAAATATGAACTACGTCTTTCTTGATGGGATATCGGATTGTATACTACGAACGCCGTTTCTTCGAGGCGCAACCACGACCTTCCAATGCGACGCAATCCCTTTTTCCCCCTCCATGGTTCTCAATCGATTCAAGGATCGGCTGCGAATGATCATAAAAGTCGTCGAATGGAAGGTCATTCCGTGCGGCCCATCGAGGTGCTTGTCTATGGTCTACTGGACGAGTTCGTATTGAGCGAGAAAAAAGGCAGAGCGGAGCAGGAAATCTCGGATTGGCTGAAGATCAAGGCGGAAGAGTGCGAAGCAATCCTAGGTCACGGCTTGAATGTGATGGATAAGGTTCATTTCAAGTCCAGGGAAGTATTCGAGGTGTGTCCTGGATGTGGATGTGATGGATACGCGTGAGGATTCCTTGCCGAGGTGAGAGACGGAAATCCATCGGCGAGCTGCACCATTATCTTCGACGGGGGTTACTCCGTAATCCCGGCCACGCCTCATCCATGACCTTCACCCATCTGAAACCTGCTCCGGTGTTCTTCTGGTCCGCTATCGAGAACTCGAGCCGATTCCCTGGGTAGTCGGCTAGGATGGTGAATGCTCGTTGCACCATCACTACCGTCTTCTGTTCAAGCGGAAATGATTCAACCTGGGCTCAATACACGAAGAGAGAGCCGCACCTCCCTGTTTGCGCTCGAGATCCCTACGGCTTCCTGCGTGTCGCCCAAGACCGGATACCGCGGGGTGAAGGTGTATGCGACACGGTTGATACGATCGCTAGGGGAGGGAGTGGAATAGCAATCAGCTTCCGGCGGAAATTGCGTCAGCATGGCGGGAACTAGCCGATTATCATGCCCGCTGAATGGCAGCCAAGACATTTGCGTTCACCAACCAGCAAGAATGGCATCCGCTATCTCGCCTGCGGCGTCCCAGATCTGCTGACCCTCTCCTCCACTCTCTGCCTGACGCTCCCCCAGATCTTCCCCGCACCATCCCGTAATCCCTCTGCGACCTGCGGGATTTGTCCCACTTGAAAGCTAGCACCCGCATCTCCGCCTCCAGTCCTGAACAGTCCCGATCCGCCGGCACCGCCCACTGACAGCTCGTATCCGCCTGCTCGGAGGTTTACAAGAGGCCCGTTGGAAGCAGAGGCGGGGGTGGAGGTGGTAGTGGGTGGAGCGGTGATTATGGGCGGGCCGTAGATGGACGGATCGAAGTGCTCGGCCGCAGAGTCGACCATGTTCAAGAAGCTAGCGGGATCAGCAGAGCAGAGTCCCTTACGGACACCTACCTTCTGGAATTATGCACGATACTCCCGCCGAGGAGGATGCGGGTGCCCCCGGGTCCACCCGCAGTATCATTTGCTAATCGCCGATTAAGTAGCGCAACAGCCCGGCCCTCCTCATACGTCGTCCCGCCGAGCATGAAAACGATGATATCCTGGGGTCTGAGAAGAGTCAGCTGCTATTTGAAGGCGGAGAGCGGAGTCACCTTTGGGTCCTAGCATTCTCATCGCCTTCGAGGAATGGGTAGCTGGTCTCCTTTAACCGGCCTTTGAGCTGGAGATCCAGAGTCTGCGATAGATGCGGTGTATGTTGTGTGTACACATTCTCAACGCCCTGTACGCAAATGAGTATCATCCTCACATGAGCGGGACTCGTTCACCTTCAGCCCCTTCAAAGCGGTCTTACCCCTCGAAAACAGGTTCTCGTTCATGAACAGATCGTCTTGCCTTACATCCGCCCCGGCAAAGTTGAGCATCACGTAGACAAGTCTCGCCCTGTCCGCTCCGACGCCATTCTGGATGAGTGCATCAACGACTAGAGTGATCTGATTGCCGACGAGTTTCTGGTACCGCAGGGCATATAAGATCGCCAGTCGGAGCTTGTTCGTGGCTGGAACCTTGCTCGATGCGAGAAGATTCATTACGCTCTGCCACATCAGCCACGCTCCGATACGCGCTACTCACCCGCAGATCCGCCTGATGACTTTCCTGACTCGCCAAACTCTGCTCCACCTCGGATACCGCCAGCAGATCATCCCTCTCGACCAGCCTACTCAGCTCGCCAACTAGCGTGACATGCTTGGTGACATTCCCGCCCAATCTCCGAAACTCGGGGTACTCCTCAACGAATCGCTTCATGTCGGCAACTGTTTCTATTCGAGAGGAAGATGAGGGTCCGATGGTGGTGTTTTTCGCTTGGTAGTCGGATACGTAGGCGGCGATGGCGGCTCCGAGATCACCGAAGTTGGCGAAGAGATTTTGTGAGAAGAAGGCGTCGGAAGAAGAGGAAAGGACAAGATCCTAGGGATATAAGCACATATCAGATGAGATTCTGCGCGACATACTCGGAGTTCTAGCTGGTCTTCGTGTTCTATCCGCACTCGGCCATTGGTGATCCCGCACAGCTCATGCACCATGGCTTGGTAAGTCCATTGCGACAGGAGTGGTGTCACGGGATCATTCCGTCGATCTACGCGTTATCAGCGGGTGCTCATTGGACCAAATCCGTTGATTGACCTAGTATGAGGAGTATCGGAGCTGGACCAGCCGTCGGCCGGAAGTCGAAGAGTTCCCGGTATGGGGAATGTTGCATCGCCGCCTGAACTGATCAGCCCTCTTGTCCAACGAACAGCAGGCCAGAGACCCACCTGGATCTCCACGGCAAGCTTCCGTCCCGCCTGGCTCATCCGCTCCCATCGAATTACAGGTCTTTTCTTCAGGCTCAAGAGGACGGCGAGGATGGCATGGAGGTGATTGGTGAGAACGGGTGGGGGAAGGTGAAGTGGTGCAGGGAGGTAGAGCGGGGGCTGAACATATGATCAGTTCAGAAGCCAACGCCCAATGGTGTGAATAAGTACATTTGACGGTCCTTCTCCGCCATCTGCCAGAGCTGCTTGTGTGAGGGTGAAGTGTGATGGGTACTGCGCTAAATAATCTGCAAAGAATTCCTGCACCACCATCAGTCCTCTTCCTCTCTACATAAGACGCTCGAGCCCACCTGGACCTCCTTGACGACTTCGAACTCGTCCACCGTTGCCATTTCCTCAATCTGCGATTTTCTCAGCGTATTCGAGAAGTCTAACCGAGTTTCAGTTGCATCCGAGTAGTGAATGCGAGACCGCACACAGCCAGTATCCCCCGTATCGAGGCTTGGCAAGCTCCCGCTTGACACATTCTACGGATTGATCGGTAGGTGAGAGGAAGGCGATACACGAGAGGTGATTGAGGGGTTCGCGAGATGAGCTGTGGTCGTCAGCTAGAAGACCGGAATGCAGATCATGTCTCACTTGTCTATTCGGTCGGTGAGGTAGATTTCGTGTGAGAGAAGCTCGGATTGAGTGGTCACAAGGGATACTATAGGTGTCTGAGGCCGGTCAATACTGGCTCGTTGCGATAGGGAAGGACGGACTGTATGAGAGTCGAGGAGGAGAACTTTCATCCCTGGGACTTCGGTGATCATCTTTGAGATATACGTCTGGAGGGCTTTGAGCACGTCCATGGTGCCCCAACACCACTTGAAAGATTCGAGGGACGATTTAAGATGGAAACGTATGTAAACACGAGCTAAAAACCGCGAAGGACAAGGTGGAATGCAGCACCACGACGCCCCGCGTCAAGCCAAAGCCGTCGGACGAAAAGAAAGGGGGGGGTAGCAGTTTTCCGGAAATGTCGAGCTCTTCGGAAGCGAAAAGCACACATGCTTCTCGTCTCACGCATTCATCTCGTCATGACGTTTTCTGCATTCCCTTCGATAACCTCTTTCCGCTGCACACACATTTCTCCCTGGACTCTCTGCACTCCGCCATTTTACTGTGAGCTTAGCAGGTGCCGGACGAGGTGATAGTGACCTTCTGTTGGGGTTCTGGATCCTCACGTCAGAACAGCTTATTGTCTATCAAAGATTGACTGACGGCCCGAAGAAGAGCCGAGCTTCTCAATCTCCTGGACGAGGTTCTGGCCAGAAGTCACCTCGCCAAAGACGACGTGCTTGCCATCGAGCCAACTGGTGACTACGGTGGTGATGAAGAATTGGGACCCGTTGGTGTTGGGGCCCGCGTTGGCCATCGACAGGAGGAAGGGCTTGTTGTGCGTGAGCTTGAAGTTCTCGTCGGCGAACTTGTTACCGTAGATGGACTGAGCGAGACGGAAGCATCAGCCATTGGCCTGATGTGAAAGACTTCGCATCACCTTTCCACCAGTGCCGTTGTGGGCTGGTCATGAGAATCAGCTCTACGCATTTCTAGCCGGAGCAAGCGAATGCTTCGCGCGGAAGAATACGCAGCAGAGCGTTAGTACTCACCGGTGAACTAAAACGCGGACATCAAATCATATCACCCCAAGTTCGGATTTACTCACATCACCACCTTGGAGCATGAACTGAGGTATGACTCGGTGGAAGCCAGAGCCGGCGTAGCCGAACCCCTTCTCCCCGGTGCAGAGCGCACGGAAGTTGGCGGTAGTCTTGGGCACGACGTCGTCGTAAAGCTTGAAAGTGATTCGGCCCTTGGGCGCTTCTAAATTGGGATCAGTAACGCGCCCTAATGTAATACGGGCCTGATTGGGACACTGACGGGCAATGGAAATGTCAAAGTAGACTTGCCTGTACACCCTGTAAGCGATCTACACGACCTCATATATGGGAACTCACGACATGGTTGTACTGGCCGAAGATGCGAACCGGCGGGCAAATGACATTGATCGGTGGACGAGGGGAATGCGATGCGATTTGACGAGATGAGGAACAAGATGTGTGGAGCAGCAGTAGCAGTCGAAGAGAGATCACTGGTAAGCACGAGCTGCAGCTGTCTAGCCGATGGCTCGGTGACTACTCACGCCTTTTTGGAATTGTTTGATTGAGGTGACGATCTGTTGAGTGAAGGATCAACGGCGGGATAAAATGCACCGCTCCGCTCGTCACTCAGGGCCCGGCGTTTCAGGTTGAATCTATCGGCGTGTATGTGGCACGGGGACGCGCCGGAGGCAGGTGAATGATTTCCATTGAACTCAACCTGCAGACCGCAACTAACGACAGACTGAAACGCCCAATTCACCATTCCCGGCTGGTCCGAGGACGTATTTGATGACCATGGAGGAGATCGTAATTCCAGGTGAGAGGATGGACTCCTTTGACAGATGTTCGTCATATAGGGCTGATACCAATACCATCATCTTTGAATAGACCTTGACGACGATGATGACAATGATGACTATACCCTTCCAGCCCTTTCCAAGACATCTTTCGGAGCTTCCTCCACTACAATCACCAGCGACATCGAGCCATACACCCATCACTCAACTCCATCATATGATGCCTTTCCTGCCAAGCTCGGAACTCCTTCCCGCCCAAGCCTTCCGAAAGTCTCGGCAAGCTACATGGCCGGCGTACCTACGCCAAACACAGTCGATGTCACCAGGCTTGGAAAGCACAGCAATGGCTCTGCATCATCGCTCGTCGGTCCTGGGACTTCGATCAGCTCGGCCTCCGGGTTCTTAGCGCACCGGAAAGGATCATTGGCGTCACTGAAGAACGCATTCATGAAGGGCGGTTCTGCACCTGCCGGGATCAATTCGCCTATCCCACCTGTGCCAGCACTTGATGGGAAGCATACTGGCAATGCTGGATATCCTGCTCTCAAGAATCCCTTTTCACGCTTCGATTCTCCGATCTCGCCGACTTCCTCAACCTTCCGACCTTCCTCCCGGAGAAATGGCGACACATCCCCGGCACCATCGGGACATCGCGGTTGGGCACAGAGCAAACATTCCACCACGACCAATCACTCATCTCACCGCTCGCACGGTGGACGATCCGCCACTTCCCAAGGATCATCAAGCTTCCAAGTCGAGGATCATCCCTTACCCGCCTTACCGCCCATACCGATGAGAGGTACTCCTTCGCGAATGGGACGAACGGAAAGTGATGCTGGCAGCTTCTTACGGAATGCAAGCATTAGCGGCGATGGTGAAGAGAGTGTAGTCAAGACCCCAGCTGAAGAGGGTCTACGGGTCGTCTTCCGACAGTTTAGCGAGGCAGCAAATCAGAAAATCGCTCGGATCTGTGCTCGACCCCTAGTATGTATTCATCATCCTGAGCTCTTCGCCTGACTGCTTCAGAACACTCAACCTTCCCTTCCTGCATACCTTGATTCCGCCGTGGATCAAAGCTTCGACCACCTCCTCACCTCGCTGGCACATTGCAGCCGCCGTCACGCACGTCGTATTGTCGAGCTGCTTTCCGGATGGTGCGAGTCTCATTGTGAAGGTATTGGAGCGAGTGACGTTCGTGCGCATCTGGACCTATCATTGGGTTTACAGATGAGGGTAGAGGACGCTGCGGGAATTCTCGGCGGTCGCAAGTCCTCGGCAGCTCGCTACATCCTTAATCGAGCTTTGGTTGAGCTGGTCAGGCTTGTGCCTCGAGACGCACTAGGCGAAGAGCTCGGGATGAGCCTTGAGGCCAATGCCTTCAATGCCTATCGCTCAGAGAAGCCGGAGGAGAATCATCAGGCTCCGCATCGAAAGGCGGTATCTCAGCTTCAGGTGGAGCTCCTTGGGAGCTTGTCGAACAGCCGGTTAGCGTCTCGACCAGTTGGATAGCGAGGTTTCCCGCTGACAAGCCGTCTCTCAGCTTCCTCACCGTCAGCGACCGTTTCATTCGCGAGCTCACCAAGCTCGCGTCCAGTCAAGTCACCAAAGAATCCGAAGCGAGAGTCGAGGCGAGGATTGAGCACCTTCTGCGAGGCATGCGACACCTCGAGCTGCGCGTGTACCCAGAAAACGAACTCGAGATGTCCGCCGACTTCCTCCAACAGCTCGCGGCTCTTTTTGCAAATGCTCACGGTCACTCCCTCAAATGCGCTTATGCCGAAATCTTCACAAGCCTCCTTCATCCTGTAGTCGAGACAGCCACGGCGGAGGTGAATCATCCGCAATGGTCGAAGGCGGTGGCGACGATCTTGCAAAGAGCCCTCGCAATGTCTGCAAAGCCGAAATACTGGGCGGTGGCATTCCCGCTGGTCGTTGTATCGTTAGGCGTTTCGCCTAGGGAAGCTCTCCTGCAGCAGTGGCAGGCGATTGTTGACGTCATTATTGCTAAATTCAAGGTAGGCGGCTGCGTTTCCAGGTCGCGCAGCACTGATCGGATCAGGACCGTGCTATGCGGTCGATCGCCATGAATTGCTTCATCCGCATCTTATGGATCTACCTAAATCGCTGCCCTGAGAGCTCGACGTCAACCCGCAAACGCCTCGACACCCTTCTTCGCGTTTGCTTTCCAGCCAATGGCAGCTTGTATCCCCCCGAGCTACCGCTAGAGCCTTTCGTGGCCATCATTCACTATATATCGGCTCGACAGCTCGATTATGGCGAAGATCTCATAGCCGAGTTCCTGAAGCCTGAGGCGACTGGACGAGAAGGGGGCGCAGAGCTGCCGCCTGTTGATCGGGCATGTGCCACTGTCCGAGCAGCCGTTCATACCCTTTACACGATCGAGCTGGAGCGGCCAGCACCGTGGCCTCAAATAACTGATTTCACTCGCTTCAGCCTTGAAGGCTTTGAAACGTCCGGCAAACCGCTGCCCATCGACATTGCTTCGAAGGCCGAGGTCACCGGTTTCCTCAATCGCTGCGGCCCGGCCACGACAAAGCTGCTGATTGGCTGCGACCGAGCCGTTGGCTCTCTGTTACTCTCAGCCGATGCCCTCACGCTTTCTGCGCATGCGTCGAGCTCGTCCATGGACGGCCCAACGGATCAACTCACACGTAAGCATGGCGATATCCATGTCACATACGCGGCTCGACATGACCCGATTCTCCGACTGTTCTCAGCGGTCCTCGCCGGCTTTCCACGGTGTTCGGCTTCGGGTATGAATCTCAACCAGATCGCCAACACCATTTGTCGGGGCACTTTTTCTGCCGATCCCTTGGTCTGTCACGCCGCAGGCGATGCGTTGCGGCGCTTGGCGGAAAATCCAGAGCACTGTCATATCCTGGTGGTCACGTACCTGCAATTCGTCTTCGAGACTCGCCATATTTTTCGGGATACCTTAATTGGCCTGCGTCTGTTGGAAAGCCAGTTCGAACGGGTGGTCAAATTGTGGCTGGACCTCCTCCAACATCTCGTGACTCATCAACGGCTTCACGTTACACAACATCTGTCAGGCGGTAGCCTATTGGCGCAGCCTGTTATCAATCCTGTGCCTATTGACAAAATCGAAGGATGCGCGCTCTTCCTCCTCTGCTCCACCAGTCTACCCATTCGCCGTCTCGCAGGTCAAATTCTCCTCGCTGCTCGAGACCTGGATCTCGAAGATAAAGAACGTCGCCCATCCGCAGCCTTTCGTTACAGTCGTATCCCATCGGCTAAGCCGACCATTGCCCGAGTCCTTCAGTTGTATGAGGGATCATGGGACGAGGGGGATCTGGCCGCGATACGCTCGCTACCTTGGTGCACTTCGAGCGATCGGAATCGGCTTGATCTCGCAACGGCCAAGGACAAGATGAAGGTTATGCAGCGCATTGCAGAGAGCGACAACGCCAAAGATGCGGCACTTTGGCTCTCGCTTCTCCCATACTTCGTGAGTCGCTTGGCCGAGCACTTCGCAGCCGCGACAAATGCGTTGCGCTTCGTCATCAGTGCCATCGTCTTACGACTTCAAGGCCACATTGCATCAGTAGCGAACGCGAGTCGTACCGTTCCCGGGTTGCGCCAAGCTGCACCGACACGAAGCTCGACCGATATAGCTGTCCTGGCAGATCACTGGCGGTCATATCTGACAGTCCTGTGCGTAACCTTGCAGACTCGTCAACCGGGTCCTGCCACTCCTCCCGTCCAAAGAACGAGAGAAGCTATTATCCTCACGCCAGATACTATCGATTCTCCAGCGCTGCTTCATTACTTGACTACTCTTCTTTCCTGGGAGGATCCCCGCTTCAGAGATGTAGCAGTATACGCTCTCGGTTCGATCGGTCAATCGCTCCTACGCCCAATCTCCGAAATCCTCCTTGGTGTTGTGCGGCGGCTGGCCGACGGCTCGAAGATTGGAGGCACTCCACGGGAAGGCTCTCGAGGCCCGGCTGTTGCGACTCCGCTCTGGACAGCCGTAGCCCATGTGTTCCGTCTCATCTCACCACTCATCCTCGACGGCAAATCCTCCTCTCATCTGGCGAATCTGTCCTCACTAATCGGATTTGTCAAAATCACCTATACACTGCTGGCCGACCGAAACGTGAAAGAGAATTACGAGCTGCAAAACCTTCGACGAAGCTTCTGTGTCGTCGTGGAGAATCTCACTAATGCACTAGCAAAGCTCGATGCGTCTGATCGATTTCTCGGCGAAGAGATACGGGGGGCAATATTCAAGCTGTTCTACGAGTGGTGCCATGTGGGCCGACGACCGGACATTGCGAAGGCTCGAGAGTCTCAGACACTGCAAGCGGCAGCAGAGTCCTATCGTGGTGATCGGGATCGCGCCAAGTACCTGGATGACCTGCAGGCAAAGACGAAGCTACTTTCAGCTGCTGCAGCGGAAGCTATGGCGGGGTTGTGTGTAAGTGACATCTCGTTCATCAAGGCATCTCACTGACGGGACGCTAAGCAAGGGAAGCTCATTTCGGACGGAGAGACGACGCCGGCAGCGCAAGCGTCGGATCATATCGTCGAGCCTCTCACCGTGCTTAGATGGATTCGAGGCATGTTTTCCGCGTCAAGTGGGGCTCACCACGCGACCGCGAGGTGCGGTGTCCGGAAAACTCGCAGCTTGGAGCTGATCTCAACCTCAGGAAAGCGTTGTTCGCCCTGATGAAGTACAACTGGAGCTGCAGCCGGCTGCTGGACGAGGTGCTGCATCAGTCGTTCGGCGAGGGCGAGCAGTTCAGCCTCGACTCATCGTTTTTCGGCGTCGTGGCGGACCTTTTATCTGAAGGCCTCGTTCAGCTATCTATAGAACAGCTGACATGCCTGTTGTTGTCGAAACTCAGCCATCCTGACGCCGACATCCGTCAGCGTGCCTTCCAGCTCACGGTGTCTCTCGACAGCACTCCTGCGGGACGTCTCAGGACTGCTGCTCTTCTCCCAGCCATCAGTAGCCCATCAGCCAATCTATATCGTCATGCGCAGAAGGAGATGGCAGTACTTGTTGCATCAAACTACCAAGAACATGCGCTGGCGTTCCTCGCCGAAAGTACGACCCGGCTTAGCCAGCTCGAGGCTCCTAGACGGCAAGCAACGCTCAGCATTTTGCCCGCCTGGCTGGCGGGACTGGACTTCGCGCCTGACCCGTTGAGTCTCACTGCCGACGAGGTGGCTAAGGAACATCGTGCCCTATCGAATCTCATCTACCTTGCCATCCGCTTCGTCGACGATCATCTCGAAGATATCAAAGAGGTCCTGATTGCCTTCGCTGGTTCTGGCCAATCGCGTAACACCACCGCCCTTGTCAGGTTCCTGTTTGAACAAGGCGCGAAGCGCAAGAGTCTTGACTTTGTCACCCACGCTCAATCTACCATGGCGTGCCTCGCGCAGAGCCCCGCAGGCGAGGTTCTGTTCGAAGAGCTCTGCAGCTTTGTGGAGCCGTCCGCGATGGCCGCCTTACCAGAGGTCGATGTCCCACCAAGCCCAATGGCATCGCTCGCCGACCTCGACGCTCTTGTGAGTTCACCTACCGCGATGTCACAAACCTTCTCGACGGGCCAGCTAGCGCTATTATTCGCCGGACAGCTACTCCCAAGCCGGTTGAGCGATATCGATGTTGGCACACGGCTGCCGAGACTATTGCACGCCGCGCTGCTGCATTGCGACCACGCGTCAGCCTCACTGCGAGATAAATGTCAAGCCGTGCTCTTCCAGGTGCTTCGCGCGTGGATCTGCGATGTCTCCAATGTGCCAGGAGGTGACGGTGCAGCGATGTGGGCGACTGCCGAGCTGAAGACAACGATGTTGGCCCGATCTCGTCCTACGGCATTCTGGAAGGCCGAGGAAGATGGTGGCCCAGAAGCAGCATTCCTCGCGCCACCGAAAATGACCACACTCATCATGAAAGTCCTTGGTATCCTCCTTCCTCTGCAACCTCGTATCCGACAGGTTTGGGGCGAGCTTGCACTTTCTTGGGCGACTTCATGCCCTATCCGCCACTGCGCCTGCCGATCCTTCCAGGTTTTCCGCATTCTCTCACCCCGCATCAGCCCCTGCATGGTTTCAGACACTCTCGCACGACTGTCTAGTACCGTCGCAAGTGGGTCCCCCGAGATGAAGTCCTTCAATCAGGAGGTCATCCGGACATTCGCCTCCGCCGTTCAAGGTCTCCCAGCGGGGGATATTTCACAGTACCCACAATTATTCTGGTGCACCGTGGCATGCCTGACGACACCTGTCGAGGATGAGTACGCAGAAGTGACTGAACTGCTTTCCCATGTCCTCGACAAGACCAACCTCTCGAATCCGGCGGTGGTACAGCATTTGCTGTCTTTCCGCCCTATCGATTGGTCGGGACCACCGCCTCGACTACAGGCTCTACTCCTGGCCGGCCTTCGATCGTCGAAGACGGCGCTGATGACGTTCGACCTGATCCGACGACTGGTCTCTGCACCGCATGACGACCTCATTGACGCCACTGAAGACAGGCTATTGCACGGGTTCATCGCGGCGTTACCGTGGATGCTGCACTCGATAGACCTTGGCGAGCCAAATGAAGAGCTTGCGATGATGGCGCTCGACCTCGCTGCGATCGCAGATGCAAGCGGCAACGCGAGCTTTTCCAGGCTCTTGGTCTCATTCGCGCACGCCCGCTTCCGAGCGAAAGACGACTTCATACGTCAAGCATCGTCTCTGTTGCGCGATTTCATGCCATCCCACGCACTCGACATCCTCACCATTCTCGCCGGTTTCGTTCTCAACAGTCATGACTGGATGCGAGAGAAGTCTATGCAAGTACTCAAGCTAGTCCTGCTGTCACCGGAGGCTCGCCCTCCTCTCTCTGCTAATGGTAATGAGCTGCTTCAACCTCTCCTACGTCTCGTTTCGACCAAGCACTCCGCGCAAGCACTCGACCTTCTCGACCTTATGAACATCGATCCGATACCGGGCTCAGCAAGCGGGGACATCTTTGGGCCCATCGAGGAGTCTGGCTGGAGTGTCTCGCATGCGAAGGAGCTGTCCACCCTCACACGAAAGAACGTCACGGCAGTCTTCAATACGTGCGCCGTCGAGACCCGTGCGGCATCTGCACATTTCTCGGTGGTTCAGTTCACCGACATGCGTGGATTTGGGCGAAATCCCAGCCAACTCAGCTTGGACATCCCGTCGCCACCGACATCGGCGACCGATGAAGCGTCCATGGGAGATCTGGTTGGGGCTTTGCACAGTCTGAATCAGTTCTTTGATGATGGGCTAGAATCGGCCGGGTCAGGAGCGACTGAGAGGAAGGGACATGCTCAGATGCCTTCGGAGACTGTCAGCGAACGGAGGGTACGGGCTATCATGGGGGTGAGCGGAGCCTCGAACCTTTCAAACTTCGCTGAACTGCTATATTCAGCGTTTGCGAAGACCATCAGTCTCCTCACCGCTGAACGAGTCCCAACCTTCCCACAGCTTCATCAACGGGCGACCAAATCACTACCACTCGACCTCTGAGCTTACCGAATCCTCCATCACCTCCTCTATTGAAGCCGACGATACCCAGCGTCTTGACTTCCGGCATCAACCGAACCCATCCATGTCGTCGATGAGCAGCGATCTCAACCTCTTTGGCTACGAGGAGGATTCGACGAATACTTCGAGCGTGAGTATACCGGCGAGTATCGTCAGTGAGCAGAGTACACCGGTTTTTGGGAAGCGGGCGGCGAGGTTTGCGGGATTCATGGAGGATGGAGGAACGCCCTCGCCGAAGACGCTCGGTTGAGTGCAGTCAAGGCCTGGCGCCGAAGCTATTGCTAAGGAAGGGGAATGGTCCTATAATATGCTAATCTGCATGCTTCATACAATCATATGCTACTCATGCTGCATCTCTACGCGTAGGAAGCCTGATGACCTGATCAGCGATTGCTTGGATCGAAGCATGGGGAACTCACCTGCGCAGACCCACTCTCATCCATATCCGACAACTGGTAGTCTTTGTGGGTGAACGCCTTGCTACATGCCGCCATCGTCACACTCGCCCTCGAGATGGGATCGGTCCGGTAGAAGTCGGTGATGGGCTTCTTCATCGCCGTGCTTGAAGCCCTGGCCGAGAGGTTTGACAATTGCGTCAAGCCGGTCTTAACGATCTCGGGGGAAGGGGTTTCGATGGTATCGTAGCGGACGAGGGTGGGTGACACATCCCACATTCGCTGTCGCATGCCAAGGGTGTCGTCATATGGTAGGGGGTTACCGACGATTTCGGAGAGCGCACTGGGATGGATCAGCTTGGCCCCCGTGGACATGCGTTGGCGTACCGGATGATCTTCCAGTCCTCTCTCGCGGCTCCAGGAGGTACAACGGCCACACGACCCATCTGCGTGCGTCCCTCGGTATTGACCCAGGTGGTAGACTTCTCGGTGTACGCTGCACCAGGAAGACAGACATCCGCGAACTGTGCACCTAGATCGCCATGATGACCCTGGTAGACGACGAAAGCGGATTCAGGGATGGAGGAAGGGTCGATCTCGTCTGCGTTAAGAAGGTAGATGAATTTGGGTTTGGTGAATTGGGATTGGGGGGATGGGGTGAAGCCAAGATCGTATGCGGCGGTACGAGATGCAGCCTGATGTCAGCGGAGTAGCTCATCCACACTCACTCGTTGGAGCACAGAGAAGCCGTTCCATTCGGGTGTGATGAAACGCGACGCATTGTCGAGGACGTGCTTGCTGACCGCCTTGAGCACGGCCGCACCATCCTTGCTCTCCGTCACCGCACTTCCAACGATCACCAGTGGCTTCTTCGCCTCCTTCCAGATCCTCGCAAAGTCGCCCTTGCCCTTTCCGCCGAGGAAGTCGGCTACGTCCTTCGGCGAGGTACCCATGTGGGCGTACTCGAAGGTCGAATCGAAGTTCTCGCCAATCAAGCCAAACTCAGCGCCTTGGTGCAGGAAAGACTTTCGGAAGCGTGTGTTTATGATGGCGGCCTCGTGTCGTGGGTTCGTTCCGATGAGGAGAATGGCATCCGCTTCCTCGATATTCTCGATTCCGGTATTGAACAGGTAATTGGAGCGGACGTCGATGCCGGTAAGAGGAGGAGCATCACCCAGAGATTGGTCGAGGGCAAGATTCTCCGAGCCCATCCGATTGATGAGATCCTTGAGTGCAATCAGGGACTCGGTATCAGCAAGGTGTCCAGCGACCGCCTTGATCTCGTCGGACTTCGCACCACTCGTCTGGAAGCCATGTCGGATTGCGTCCATCGCGTTCTCCCAACTGGCGGGGACGAACCGGTCGCCTTCCCTGACCAGCGGTGTCGTCAACCGCTGGTATTTCAGCCCATCGTATGCGTATCGTGTCTTGTCGTTGATCCACTCCTCGTTGATCTCGTCATTGATCTTTGGCTGAATCCGCATAACCTGGATTCCGCGGCTGTCGATCCGAATGTTGCTGCCCACTGCGTCCAGCACATCGATACTCTCCGTCTTCTTCAACTCCCATGGTCGCGACTGGAAAGCATACGGCTTCGATGTGAGTGCGCCGACGGGGCATAGATCGATAATGTTCCCGGACATCTCCGAGTCCATCGTCTTCTCAATGTACATCCCGATCTCCAGGTTGTTTCCCCGTCCGGTCGTACCGAGGTCCTCCACGCCAGCGACATCATTCGCGAATCGCACACATCGCGTACATTGGATACACCGGTTCATGGAGGTCTTGACGATCGGGCCAAGATCCTTGTTCTCCACCGCACGCTTCCCCGTAATCTCGTGGAACCGCGTCCGATCTGATCCATACCGCATCGACTGGTCCTGCAGATCGCACTCACCTCCTTGGTCGCAGATAGGGCAGTCGAGCGGATGGTTGGCGAGTAGGAACTCCATGACACCCTCACGGGCTTTGTGGACGAGGGGAGTGTTGGTGAGGACCTTCGATCCGGGCATAGCGGGCATCGCGCAGGACGCGACGGGTTTGGGAGAGCGTTCAACCTGGGGATATGAGCGAGTTCGTGACGAGGAGATGGACCAAACACACCTCGACGAGACACATTCGGCAATTGCCCGCAATGGCTAATCGATCATGGTAGCAGCTGCGAGAATCAGTAAGAGGGGTCGCAGGCAGGGAAGATCTGAACTCACAATCGAGGGATCGCAGCACCGCTAATGTACCGAATCGTCAGTACAGTTGCCCTCGCTCGATCATGCTAGACATACGCTGCTTCCTGCATTGAGCTACGTCAGCAACAATTTCACTCAGCTGAAGCATGAACTCACACAAGCCTGAATCAAAGCCGTTCCTGTGTGAACGCGATCAGCACATCGATGCCCATCAAAACTACCCAAGTTCCAAGATGTGTTCCCTCCCTCACCTTGCGGTACCGTCACCTCGTTGCCATCCACCGTCAAGGTGATATCGGCTTGCCCAGGTCGAGTGGTCGAGAACAGCCGGGGAGCTGGGAATAAACGATGTCAGCTCCGTCATGCTAGACCTTACCGATGCGGTAGCAAAATTTGGCAATACCGAGTTGCAGGACGCGACCTGGACAAGGTTGGTTGAGATCAAGACATACCAGCAGGAGCAGTGTTCGCAGCTAGCGGCCGAGCGATCGATCGAGAAGCGGCGAATCGGCGAATCATGTTGGGAACTTTGCAGCGATAGGAAGGTATGCAGTAGCTGTAAAAGGATTCAGGTTGAAGCGTGGCCGCCGCTATAAGATTCCCATGGAGTGATCGGAGGAGGTCGGAGTCTTGGCTTGTGGCGCGTGTCTGTCCAATTAGAGACAGATCATTTCGCAGTTCTTTGCAAACCTGATTTATCATCGCAATGTCATCATCTCGTCGTCACCAGGAAAACCAAGACATAGCCGTACTGATACAATAAAGAAGAATAACCCATCATACCCAATTCCCCTCTCTCACGCCGCGACCTTTCCGCTCCCCATTTTTGTCATCCACCAACCTAACCCCATCCCAAGCGAAATCCTCCTCCCAACTATGTTCCCTCTGCTTCCTCAGCCTCCTGCTCGATGTTGTACTTCCTCCACTCCCTCGTATTTCCTTCGCTGTCGCCTCTTTGTTGTTCGCCTTGTCTTTGGATTTCAGCTGGGATGACGCTGAAGCCTTGCGCGTGAGGAGCGGAAAGTGCAGTTTCTTCCCGATGATGTACTCGAGATCGACCAGTAGGGTCTGGCGTGGTTGATGGTCGAGGAGCGAGAGATCGGTGGGGAGGGTGGAATAGGCTGGTCGGCAGGCTGGCTCAGTTGTGGGGTAGAGGACACGCCGCCCGATGTCTGAGTCGCGAGAAGCGGATGCAGTCGAGGTGGTCTGACGAGATGAGGTCGATGAAGTGGATGGTGATGGTGGTACGGTCTTGCTGGATATCGATGGGGAAGTGGTACCAGTCGATGGGATGTAGTAGGTCGCGAAAGGATGCCCGGCCGGGATCTTGCTGGGAGGGGAAGGTGCAGGTCCGGAGGGGTACATCGTGAAGCTTCGATCTATGTTCCTGATAGTGATTATGATTCAGATTTTGATTCAGGATGATCTCCGAAAAGCTTTCTGATGTTCTCATGCGACGTCGCATGTCCGCTATATACATCAGGGGTCCCTTCATGGTCTCCTCGCCGGAACGAGAAGTCGACGAGATGGTGAAGTGAAAGGCCACGTGGCAGCGACTGCCTGAAGCAGAGCACGGAAAGATCGGCGTTTCATGGAACGCGCTTTACAGCCTGACGTTGGAGAGCGTTACGAATCCACGCCTTCAGCTGGAGATGATGAAACCAGATATAAATACACACAAACGATCCTCCAACAAATGAGTAGCTCCTTCCATTCCTTTGACCATACAACGTGCATGCCCAGACCTCCGTATGCAATCACCGATGCACCGCATTCAAGCCCCAAAAAATCAACATGGCCCCCAACGTACTGGCAGCATACAGGTCGACTCTCTGTCCCTGACTCATGAGCCTGAGGAAAGGATAGGGGAAACGCCCATTGATCGTCGCGCAGTGCTCGACCCAGATCGAGTATGCCGACCCAAATGATACAGCCAGTGCCGTCGCCCCGATTGTCGACATGGGAGGCTTGTATCGTTTCTCCATCAGGAAGAAGTCTATGACACCGGATGTCAGTGAGATCAGGGAGGAGGGACATGGACGTACCAGCAAGAAGGACGACGGCTGGAACCGCATGGATCGACAAATCCATCCATAAAGGTATCCGGAACAGAGCCACATCGGTTTGCGAGGAGAACGGCTCAACAGCTGCGTCGACGTCGGGTTTGGTCGGGAACATGAGGTTGGGGGCGAGGAGGACGATCGGCCACTACACTTGTCAGCCTGTGTCACGTTCAGGTGACGTACGTAAATGCAGGCGATGACGATCTCGACTGGCATCGCGAAAAGTAGAATAGCCCGTTTGAGCGCTCTCACGCCTAGCTCAAATGTCAGATCAGTGCTACGGATGTCAAGGGAGAGTCGTGTACCGTTGACCCCGGGGAGGAGATCATTGATGCTGGAAACAATCATCATTGCACCGCACGCCATCAAACTAAACTGGGCAGCACTCGTGCGTGTCATGTTCAGAGCAATCGGCACATACCCAACGATGGTGAGATACTGGAAGAACCCTGGTATCGCGTGTCAGCTCCTCCGCAAGCGAAATCTCAAGGTCTCACCTCCATACTACAGCCAATCAGCTCATATTGGAGATTGAACATGGGTTCGACCCACCTGCGGCTCGATCGCCTTGGATACAGCCACCTTGGTCAATCCTGTGAACCCATTGAGCATGATCAACGCCGCGGTTGTGTGGAAGACCAATCGCAGCGGTTTCGGATGCGCATCAATGGGCTTCTCGGTGTTTTGGACGACCGGGACATTGTTCGATGACGCCATGCCGATTTCTATACACGCCAGGATTTGGAATGAGCGATTGGAGAACTGACAAGAATGTCCACAGCAAAGGATCCAGCAGTGCTCGATTGCCGAGGACTAAATAGTCGGACATCGTTGCTTCCGCTATTACTATGTTTGTCCGATTACGTTGAGCGTCCCGTTTTATCGTTTTATGTGACGAATCACACCCATAAACAACTCGGATCCTCCCATCTCCTTAAGTCGTCCAATATTGATCAATTGACGCCCGAAGTGTACCCCTCAGCATGTACAATTACTCCTACCACGCCATCATCCTCATCTGGGTTCAAGTCCTGGACGCCTCGACGCGCGGTGCGGCCATGCGACTCAAATGGAAAGACAATGTCAGTCCCCGACTCTCCGTCGATGAGATGGAGAAGAGCGGGAAGTACAAGCCAGAGACCATCGCGAAGCTTCGGAGGAGGCAGGCCGCTCATCAGAATGGGTATGAGGCTCTGCCTATGTTCATCGCTGCCGTTGTACGTATTCCATCTACTCCCGACGGCATCCAGAGCCGATGCTGATGCTGGGAACAGGTGTTTGGAAATACGGCGGGCTTGTCGGCGGACTGGATGAATGGCATGTCACTGGTCTTCTTCTTCACACGTTATATTTATCGTTCATCCTCTCTTCCAATACCCACCTTGGAAGCTGATCGCGTGACTTTGCAGTATGGCTTTACCTGAATACAACCGACATCAAAACGTCCTACGCTAGGAGCGTTGCGTGGTGGTCAGGTAATTGTACGTCGGGCTCCCCTTTGTTCAAAGGGATATGATGCTGAAGGCGGGACAGTCGTATTTCTGACGACTATCTGGAGAGCAGGGACTGCGCTGAATGCGAAGGGGATATGATGGTCGGAAAAGATTCCAATCAATCAGCTCATCGGGCTTATGACGCGTCTTGTTTGCAAAGGATGGCGCACAGACAGGGCGAAACAGGGATTTCGAAATCCGTCTTCTTTCTTACTTCCACTTCGTTCCCTCTTCTCCTTCGTTGTGCTCTGGGTCTCAACCTCAATTCCACTTAAATGACCCAGCCGTCGTTCAATATGCAGCCACCCGACCTACCTGAACTACAGCCCGAGATCTGGGCGCATATCGTCACGTTCCTGAAGAAACAGCTCCCTCCTCTCGGTACAGAGTCGTCTTGGTCTGAACTCAGTCAGGCTCATCTCGCTACGGCCATGAGAATCAACACGGTGAGTCCAAAGAGACCAAGGATTTTACCGAAATTATACCGCGACTAATGCTCACAATACCAGATGTTCTACACCGTCGCCGGCCCGGTTCTTTACGACATCTGCGTCGTGAGCGATATCGAGCTTTCCTTTACGGCTGCATCGGCAACGATTGCCTCGACGTCAGCGCTTCCAGTGCCGTACCCGACGAAGCTTATCCAAGCTGCACAAGCTACGAGAATTGCGAGTCCAAGAGTCAGCTACTCGAGCGTGTCATACGTCTGCATGTGATCCATTGTCCCCTTATCGAGGAGCCCGGCGATACCGACATCATCAGCAAGAGCCAATCGGGCTTATCGGACAGCTCAGACAGTGAAAGTGACGATACAGCATTGGAGGAAGCGAGAAAGGAGTACAACAAACTCGATGAGGCGGACGAAATTGCTCACATCGCCAGCTTGTCGACAAACTCCTCTTCCCAACGTATCGCGCTTGCATCCTACGGCAGCAAAGCACTGGGACAACTCCTTCGCAATACATAAGCGCCTTTTCACAGAAGCATCCGCCGAAGGATGCAAGAAAGACTTGGGATACGCTTTGAGCTGCAGCCCCCAGCTGATGCATAATACTGCCCTTCAGCATTCGTGCCAACATGTTCACCTTGGCCCTCTTACACTGCCTTGGAACGTCCACCCTCCGATTAGTCAGTTTTAGGGCTCATGTCGGCCACAATCACGCTCTCACACCTCTCGCGTCCGGCATCGTCAACCGCATCATGTATGAATCTAGCATCGCTCGCAGCCTGACGTGCTACCTCGGTACCGGCTTCATACGTTCAATCGCGAATCTAGTCAACATTCACTCGCGATTGGAGGAAAGCAGCGTACGGAGAAAATCGGAGCAGCCTCCTTTCGATCCCAACGGGACGAGGGTCGCGATCTACGGTGCGCTCAGGGCCGCTTCATTGGTCGATGCTCTGTATCTCGACAGGTTGCGGAATCCTGATCAGCCGAATCAGCTTGGGCACCTGGAGCAGCAGGCGCAGAGGAAGCGTTCGGTGGAAAATGAGGTGCTGAAGGAGTTGCAGAACGTGTTGGATGCCCAGCTGGTTGAGGAGTCAAGGGGAAGGTGTCCTTGAAGATGCTGAGGGATGCGCCTGTGTGTCCGGCCTGCGGCATCGATGAGAGCAAGCTGAGCTTGATGCAGTATGAATGTGGGTGCAAGGGTCTGCGTAAGTTTTGCGTTCTGCTCCTGTATGTTAAGCTGACATCCTGCTAGTCTGACAAGGCCCGACTCCCGATAATTTCCCAGCATTGAAACGCGCTCGTTCACATGAGATCACCATCCATACCATTGTGATCAAACGCTCTTCATTGCACGTTTCGAGCGATCTCGTTACCAAGTGTACTCTGTCTAGATCTCAATTTTCGGTCAACCCCTCTGCATTTGCACATATGAACGATTCTGTTGCTATCCTCGAACATGGTCGTTGAGATCTTCCCAAGAAGGCTTCACTCATCAAGGCCTTTCTATGACGCGGAATGGTCCAATCAAGCCAATCGGCACGGCGACAACCTCCTCCGAGCTTCACCAAGCGGACTTTGCCAATCTTATGCGGGTGAAATCTGTAAGTCATGCTGTGATAGGCAGAACTCTTCGATGATCTGGCGGCTGATGTTGGTGACGACAGATGTTCTATGATGTGGGGCTCCATGCCTGTACACCAAATGCGTCGTCAGCGATATCGAGGCTTTTCTTTATGGCATTGTCGACATCACACACCACCATCCAATTGGATCCGAAGAACAAATCGTGCAGTCCCCATTCATCGTCGAGGCGTATTCCAAGCGGAATCACCAGAACTCAATTGTTTGCCAATATCAAGGAGCTACATCTTGTCTACCTCCCGATCGTCACTCGGCCGAGTTACGCCCAGATCCGTGCTCAGGGTGAATGGGACTCGATCGGTCTGGAGTTAAAAAAGATGAGTGTGGACTTTCGGCGGCGAAAGCGGAGAAGAAGACGGTCTTGCGGGCGAAGAAGGTGCTCAAATCACAGTCCTCTCCCGCGATCCACCTTTCGCTTGGCGCACTTGTCAGCAAGTACTGGGTCGACCTTTCTCGCGAGGAGGAGCGAACCATCGGCGCCGGGTCTCGATTGTGCGCTCGAAAAAATACAGGACTTCCTTCCTAATCTCATCAAGCGTACCAACCTGACGCACTGGCACCAACATGTCATCTTTGGCCCACTCGCCCTTCCACCTGTTCTTGTCCTCTCGCCATCGAAGTCGCTGGACACCTTCACCTGTCACGTCGATCAGCAGCTGCGATGCCACCGATCATTCTTGGCGCTATCAACCGCCTCGTGTATGACCCCATAGCCTCTACGTGCCTGCTTTGCGGTAATCCCGAAGACAGAATCCTCAACATCGCTCGGGCCATCATGATGCAGACTTCATTAGCATAGGCCGTGCTGCCCGCACAGGATCGACCGTCGACCTGACTGGCACCACGCTCGAGATCTACGGCGCACTCCGTTCTCATACCTCATCGGACGACGAAGCAGCTAAGGACCGATGCGCCGGAGAACGAGACCGCAAGGGAGCTTCCTGAAGGAGGGAGATACATCGAGGAGGCGGAAAGCCCTACGATGATGGGTATGCATGAGATCCTGGAAGCGAATGGAGGAATGGGAGGGCAAGGTAGTTTTGAGAACGCTTGACGAGGTCCCGGTCTGTCCGGCATGCGGTATTGATGAGAGCGATGTCGGTTGGGTGAGCTGTGAGGCTCTGGAAACATGGCAGGGGAGTTACTCTGAGCGAATTTTTGAGAATTCCGTCCCTTCAGCTTACGCCTGTCAGCTAGGGAATCCTCTTGCTACCTTACGACCGAACCCCGGATTCTCTTCATTATGGTTCTGAATGGCTCGGTACAACCGTTTTCTGACATCTATGTGGTGGAATCGTGCGGCTCTGGACGTGAATGAAGTATTTGGCGAGAGGAAATTGCCATTTATCTGACGCGCCAAGCACGGGTTCTTGATCATTAATCCCTCTGACGCGTCGCACGATCAGAGATCAAAGCCAAAGGATGGCGCACAGACAGGGCGAGAAGCTACATCAAATCTCTTCGTTTCCCGTTTCCTTTCCTGTATCTTTCTTTCATTTGGTTTCCTGCTTTCTATAGACTCCTTCACATTACTGGCATTTGCTCCGAATCATTTGCCGTCCAGCATGCCACCACTCGACCTACCTGAACTTCAGCCTGAAATCTGGGCTCACATCATATCTTTCCTGCAGAACGAGCTTCCGCCTCCTGGCACAGCATCGAACTGGTCCGAGCTCCATCAAAGCGACCTCGCCACGGTCATGAGGGTCAATACGGTGAGTCTAATCGCTTTGCGTGATTCGCTATCAAGGGGATACCATCTGATTAAAAAGTTGACAGATGTGCTACCAAGTCGCCGCTCCGCTGCTGTACTCTAAATGCGTTGTCAGCGACGTCGATTGTTCTTTTACTGCATCGACGACCCCACAACCGTCGAAGCTCATCAGAAGCCCACCAGTCTCTCCTTTTCCTCCCAGATTGAGCCGAAGACGGGTGAAGACGAGTATACTAAAGCACAACTCCTAGCGCGCGTACCGGAGCTCCACCTGGTCCACCTTCCGATCGCGACCGTGCCGAGCTATGTCGACATACTGAAGGAAGGCGGATGGTCCTTAGTTGGACCACTGTCCTCCGAGTAGGAGCGAACTCTGCAGAAAACGCGACGATGAGGGAGGACATCTTGGTCGAAAACGCGGCAAACATGCTCAAGACCCGTCGTCTTTCTGATGGTATCCTACTTGGCGTCCAGCGCCTCTCGCTCGGCACGTACGGCAGCACAGATTGGCTCGGCTTGCGCAACACTCCAGAACACTTCACGATTCGCCCTGCCAAGGGGAAGGATAACGAGGCCCCAGCGTTCCCCTACTACTTCCTGAAGGAATCGAATCTTCAGCATTGGTGCCAGCATATTCACTCTGGACCCCTCGTTCTAACGTTCTTCCTGTCCTGTAACAAAACAGTCGTTGACCACCTACACTTCTCACATCGATAACGAGATCAGTCCCTCTTCGATCCTCTTGGGCGTCGTCAATCGCATCCTGTATTCCCCTCAGTTCGCCCACAAGATCTCCTGTCACCGAGCGACAGAATATAGTGGCTTTCTCGCCCTCCTCTTAAACAAGCTACTAGAAACGCCGAACGCTCTGGGCCTCCCACCAATCTGACCGGCACAAAAGTCGAGGTCTATGGCGCGCTTCAGCCCGATAGACAAGCGAACGTCATGAATACTCTCTGTGGCGAAGGGTCGTCCGAACTGCAAAGGCTGAGAAGCTGAGATGTCTCCAGCTGAAGGGCAAGTGGCGGAAGCTCAGGTGATGAGGAAGATGCAGCGGGCGTTCGAAGCCAATATTCTCAACGGTTTCACAGGGAAGGTGGCGCTGAAGATGCTGAGGGACGCGTCAGCGTGTCCGGCTTGTGGAGTGGATGAAAGCAATAAATCGTTCGGGGACATGGTGCCGAATTTCAGCTGCGGCGAACAGCGTTCGTCGCTATCAATTCCTGCCGAAATGAGTGACATTCCCTAGTATGAAAAGCTCCCAAGGATCCTTCATCCACCTTCGCCATTGTACCTATATATATCCGATCTCGAGAAGTCCCTTCCTAGCGCCGTACCTCAACACTACTGAAGCCCTTGATTCGAGCGTACTATATTATGCATTGCCTCTATCGATCAAAGTCAAATGGATGCCTTCATCAAATGGCATATTGTGTGTGAGGGTGTATGGGTCGGTTGACACTCCTGCAGAATGCACGCTCCGTCCGCGAGTGAGAGGAACGATGTCGAGCCCGTTGCCGCGAGGAGGGAGATGGGAAAGGTCGACCAGACGGTAGAGATGCTCAGGCAGTCTCAGCAAATGCCTCTCCCGTTTCTTCAGCCCCTTACGCTTGCGGCCTACGGCGGTACACATTGCGGCGACATGGTGGAACTCGACCATCGCGTTCTCGAGGATCTGCAAGACTTTCGGACGGTAACGCTCGCTATCGGTCATTTCATGCGAAGCACCGTCATCCAGCGTTTGTGCTCATACATTTTGCTTTGGTCCTCTGTCGCTACCACCCTGTTCGAGTTTTAATCCGTTCAAGCCACTAATCATTGGTAGTATCACATCCCATGTCAGTCACATTGGCAATCGCATTCCGCTGATGTCAGGAGTCGTCACACGAGTGATCTATACTACCAAGATCGCTCACAGCATCACCCATCCCTACGCTCCTGCACTCGTTCAACAGCTCGCGAACTCAATCAACCTTCAAGCCAACTTCGCTGAAGATACCGCGCTCCATAATGGGAACACGCCTCACTCGTATCGACTGAGGTTTGGCAGTCGAACGATCTCGCAAGCTCTCTTCCCGTATTCGGTTCGCCCGACTCCGCGTATCCCGCTGCGTCAAGCCCTTCTCGCGAATCGGTGCATCATCTCGGGTATCGGATGTTGATATCACTTTTGCCTTGAGATCTCCGCGCGATCTCGATGTCATTTGTCTAGGTCATAGCTTTCGGTTGCGTCCCCTTTCCTCTGCGCAGATGACCGTTTCTCGTGCCATCTCTGAAAGTACTCGCCAGGTTCATGCATGCTGTGAAGCTCATCAAGGTAAAGCGTGCAGGGTATAAGGCATTGTTTGGGATCGCAAGAAATTGGGGCCGAACAGAAATAGCTGCGTAGTGCAAGCAATACGTCCGTCAAGAAAACATACAACAAAGTCGAGATCGTCACAGGGCTTCAGAACTCCTGTGCGATTCTTCAAACTTGGTTTGAAGTGACACCTCGGAAATCTTGACATAGAGGGAAGGTGACAGATCGGGCTTTCCATTCGGGCTTTCCATTCGGCCTGGCTCTACTGAATCGAGATGCAGCGGTCAGGTGATGTGGTTTCCGCCTCGTCGATCCTGTCCGCGTTGACATTTTCAGCGCTTCGATCGCCGCTTCTCGCCATCTCAGATCGCCCAAACTGGATCATCCACAAAGCGCCCCTTGCCGTGTGCAACTACTCTCGTCGTAGTAGCGGAAACCACAGGAAGGTCCAGTCGCCTTTGAGCAGTGTCCGTTGCCGCTGTCTTCACCTTCCAGGATCCCCTCGCGCCCGCTGTCTGGAGCTTGGATGAGCGATTCGAAGGAGGGGAAGACGGCGGTGTCCGCCAGATTTGCGACTTGTCAGATGGGGGACGAGGCGGCTCATCTTCCGATGAGCACAGGTCGATTGGCTCGTCCTTCTTTCCTCTCGAGCTCGCACTTGCCCCAGATACCGTCGAGACTGCCCTGACAAGTCGAGGAAGAGGTGAAGAAGCGGGCGACATGATACGCAGAGCCTTGGCTTTTGATTTCGCTCGACTCTGAGGTACCGGAGAAGATGACGATGCCACGACGCGGCTCGGCTTGAGGAGGTCCCGGTGAGGATGCTCGGAGCCCACACTGGACAAGGATGAGGTAGGACAAGGGCGTGTGAGCCTCCCCGCAAGCTCAGGCAAGCTGGGCGACTTCTGCCTGGCTGGCCGAGGTGAAGGAGATAAGCTGAGGTCGATAACGCTGTTTGACCGCCTCGCTGGTCGCCGCTCCTCGACTTCCTCGACCTCCTCGATTGGACTGGACTCTATTGGTCGTTGGGTGAAGAACTCGACGAACGCCCCGCTCTTCTCTCCGACTGCCACCTTGGCTCGCCTTGTGGGCCGGGGCCTCGCACTTGTCTTCTTCGGTGCTCGGACCTTTTTGGTCGCCTTCGTCAGTAGCTCCTCCTCGTAAGCTTCGACTAGCTCGGGGAATCCTTCGAGAACGAGGTACTCAGACACCCACACCCTGATCTCGGATTTGGCGGAAGTCGAGCCTGAAGTCTGAATCGCAGGCAGGCCGACGTCGTCATCACCATCGAGTCGATCGACAAGGCCGAGTGCTTGTCGGTCCGCGAGAGGCAGGTCTCTCGGGTCTACGCGTGAGCCCTCCATCGCATCTTGACACCGTGCGACATAGGCATCGTTCCTGAAGCTGATCCGGTATTCTCTGAGCTCGGGATTGGTCGGGTCATCCCGAATCGAATGGATCTTGACGATATGAAGTGAAATATGCTGTGCTTGAGATGGGGCGGGCGGCGATGACTTGCTGAACGCACGGATCGGCAGCGCGGAGGAGAAGAACGAGGTGATCATGGAGAGTGACTCTGCTTGAGAGGACGGACCGGAGAGGACCGGAGACATCGGTCGTCTTGCTGTAGCTCGTCGGACCCTCTCCCTTGCCTCATTCATGACCTCCGCTCCGAATAGTCCCACGCTTTCCCCTGCAAACTTCCTCGACACCAGGTCCCTGGTCCCCCACTCGAAGTACTTCTCACACGCTTTGGCCATTCCCTCCAGATCGCCTCGACCGTCATGTCTTGCCCGTCCGCGTTTCAAAGTTTCCACACCTCGACCGAAACCCGGCCATCCTTGCGTCGGATCCCGCAGTGGACTGGTACAAGGCCGGAGATACGCGTCCAGAGCGAATGCCGGGAAGAGGGATGAGGGGTCGCGAGCGGCAAGCTCGGCGGCTCTTTGGGGATATTTCCGACCGATCTGCTTGGTAGAGTTGCTTCGAAGCTCGTCGATCATTCTGCCGTGCATGAAGGATAGTTCCGTCTTGAACGCGATTGAGTCGGTAGTGTATAGCTTCAAGAAGTCCGATAGTCCTGCGTGGGCCAGAGCGGAAGTGATTGTGGGACCTGGGTTCGATCAGCTACTGCAGTGCCATAGAATTTGGCTGCGCTATACTTACCGAATCCTGTAAGACCCTCCGGAGCGTAGTCCCCGCCTCCCAGCAGAGCAATCAAGACCATCGCCATCCTACAATCCTCCTCGCTCACCAGTCTGGTGCCTTCCTTGGCTGCCCACAGCTCACGGATTGCGGTCGAGCGAAAGACTTCGTAATGCCGAAGGTCGGCGCGGGAGGTATTCGATTGCGTGGTAGAGGCTTGCGCGCCGGAAAGGGTAGGGGAGTTGCTAGGCTCGGATCAGCTCAAAGGACAAGCAGGCCGCAAGAGGACAGGAGGCAGGCACTTTCGAAGCAGACAGGTCGCACCAAATAGAAGAGCATCGACATCATCCGACATGACCGCATCGATCTTGCCTTGGCGATTCATCACCGCCAGCTCCGCCTCAGCTTCACCGGGCGCCTGCGAGACGTTCAGAACCAAGCCGAAGTCTCGAAGAGGGGCACATACATTCCACCATTCCAGTCCACATACGTCGAGTAACGCCTTGAACTGCCGACTTCGGAAATCAGCCGTCCCGAAATGCCCCGCGACAGTCTGGTTGCGCTTCTGCGACGGCTTGTTTGGTCCATCTGCGCGAAGTCAGCAAGGTTCGTGTGAAGACGAAGGGACGGACCGAAGACGAAGACCGGTAGGACCGGCTGTTGGAGAAGCGTGGTGATCTTGTAGAAGATCGTCCGGAGGAAAGGGTTCTCCCCATGTACCGGGATCTGAGCATGGAAGATCCAGATGCTGTCCCTCGTCAGCTGGGCTGCCGAGCTGTTGGGGTGGACATACGAAGCGTCGATACCAATTGTGAGTGCGCGCAAGCCATTCCTGTTGGCCTTGAAGGCATCTCGAGCTAATGTAGAGAGAGAGGTCCGAGCTGCCGCTGGTCGTATGAGCTGTGGAAGAGACGTCAACATCCGATCTCTGTTTTGAAGGACCCACGTCCCACAAGCCCGGTACCCCCATGATACGATCATCAAGTCCTCAAGAAGTCGTTGCAAGGATCAAATCAAACGCTGCACTACGTGAAACATCGCCAAGACGTCAAAGAAGGTCGTTGAGAGATGCAGGATGAGCTCGATCGGATGTGGCAAAACAATCCTGAGAGAGCCACGTGGCTATGTTGTGTTTCAGGTTTTGAGCTCTGGGAACCTTTCGACAACCTGAAAGATGGTCTGTTCCTCACAGGATCCGGTTCGGAAAGCGCAGAAGCGCAAGTCGAACGTCGAACGGCCACCAACCTCAGATGTGCAGGTTCAAATCGGCGAGTCGTCCTCGTCAGCCGGACCGGCTTTTGGTGGGTTCCCTTTCTATCACTTTTTGCTCGCTGATTTCCGCCGAATCTATAGTCAACTTCCCCTCGGTCCGCCCCTCCAAGTCTACACCTTTCACAATCTATTGCCGTGACACCGCTTCCACATTAGACTTGACCAAGCGATTGACTCTGATTGCGGGCGAGACCGAGGATGTTGAATTCTTCTCCACCAACCGACATCAGCCGTCCAGCACCGAGGGTGCAGACTGCTCGTACGTCCTTGGCCCCTGATCAGCTGTCTCCTCTGACGTACCACAGGTACCTCCCCGCACTCTACGATCCCTCGACCAGTATTCTACACATCTACCCCTCAGCCCCGCTCTACCTCCTCGTCCACCGTGTCAAGCGACTCAAGAACGCCCCGCTCATTTCTCAAGCTAGTAAAGATCAACGTCTGGAGTACCGGATCAAGAGGAACGACCTTGGCGAGGTGTTTGGGACGCGCAAGGCGAAGAGCCAGATTAGGGCGGAGGAGAGGAATAGGGTGGACGTGGGTGCTATGCAGGCGGTTAAGGGTCATTTGATGGAGTCCATCGGGGAGAAGGCGGTAGTTGAGGGTTAGTTATCCTTCGCAATCTTGATGTCCTGCTGAAGCTTTGGTGGGATGTAGGACCGGTTCCACCACCCGAATTGATACCGATTCCCAATCTCACCACTTCGGATGTCAGCGAGGTCTATCCTCGGGACAATATCATCCCTCCAGCGGAATACTCCTCCATCGACGTGTTCAACATCCTCCACGCTCGCGATGACAAAGGTCGATCTGGGTCGCTACCATGGCGAAGAAGTCGGTGGATCGAGGATAAGATGCGGTTGTTCGTGGAATCAGCTTCTTCCGGTTCTACCAAGAAAGCCAGCCTGTCCGTCTGCCCTTCCCTACCCTAACCATCTAGGCTGACGTACCGGGACTAGTCGGATGTGCTACTACCTTGCAACCCTTCATTTGATTCACGACCTCGCCCCGCAATTGCACAAAACCGCCTCCGCAGACCTCGCCGCGAAATTCCCCGGTGTACCCCTACAACTCCTGGACGGATGTCTGAGTCGCTTCGCCGAGCCTGCCGGCAAGAGGTACACCGTCACCGAGAAGACGCGAACCAAACTGCTCGCGTGGATCTGCGTGGTGTATCTCTCGCTCAACGATTGGTCGATCCCTGTGGGGACAGTGGCGAGTGACCTGAAACTCCCACCTGGAAAGTGAGTAGTTCACTGCGGAGCTGTGTGGTGGATTGATCAAAGTGATAGGATCGGGGACATCTTCAAGTCGCTCGGATGTAAGGTTGAAGTGGCGAGTCCTGCGGAGAGGGAGAAGGCGGGGTTGTCCTTGGGGGAAGCTCAGAAGAATAAGAGGGCGGTATTGAAGGCGCCGGTGGTATTCCCTCAGCAAAAGAGGCGGGGACCGGTCAAGCGATAGCATACACACATATAGCTCGTACAAACAGATAGTGATCACCATGCCAGCATGCGTTTGTAGAAATTTGAACCCACACAGAAACCCGTCATTCCCAAGACCAGCTCGATTTCTCCTCATTACTCAGGTCTCAAACCTATGTCGACGATCGCGGCTTGGGCAGGGATACCCGACAACTCCTCTCCCCATCTACACTCCGGATATGCGCCACTCCCCCTCTCCTGAGATGCGCCGCGATCGCCCGATTCGCGAGCAAGAGTCTCTCCTGCACCAGCTTCCCACACCGGCCAGAACCTGGGCTCGAGCTAGGACGATGGATTGAGGGGGAGTATGGGCTAAGACGCTGAGGGGAGTAGGGGAAGGACGGGCTTTTGGGGAGACAGGGGAAGAGGAAGTAGCCGTATGAGAGGTGGGAGAGGGAGTAGGCGCGGGGGTGGGTGATTGCGCGGGGCCTGCTGCGAGGAGGTCAGATGACAGTCCTACATGATATTGAGAGGAAAGACGAGTCGAAGCCGCAAAGGGCAAATGAATGGCGGAAAGGGGGTCGGAGCAGACACTTGCCTTGTGGAGGGATCAGACACCGAAGCGGTCTTTCTTGGTAAGAGCCGCGATTGCATCTCACTTCTGGCAGACTACGACCTGTCAGCTTGAGAAGGCATGAACGGCGGACAACCTACCTCGGAAGGCAGAGTCATCCCGGCCAACTCTGGCGACGAAGCTTCACTGTCCGCGAGATACTTCACCGCGTGCTCGATGCGATCGCGACTGGGTAGCCTGGATTGGTTCGGGTCGTGAGGGTAAGGTGTCTTCTGCGCCACTGGCGAGAGCGACGACGTCGGAGAACGGGTGGGAGTCGGCGACGCTAGGGAGGTGATGCTTGACATCGGCGAGAGGGATCGGGAGGAGCTTGTCGAAGGGGATAGCGGGAGGGTGAGCATGATGAGATGATTGAGATTCGTGAGTACGATCAGAGTGAGGAAACCCGCGACAGCCGAATAGACGGAAGATGGCGTCAGAAGCGCGGATGATCCCAGCATCGATCCTCTTCACAATCATCCATTTATATAAACAACGCTCACCGAGCACAATGGTGACCTTCAACCCCTCTTCGCCTTCACTCCCCTCTCAGAACAGCCTGAGAATGTCAAGAAAAAGAAAAAGAAAGCAGCCAGGAACCGCTAGTGTCCATGACAATGACGCAAACTCCCCGCACAGAGCCTTCATTTCATAACGACGATCTTACCCCAATTGTCTGGTATTACCGCACGCCGATCATTCGGTCATTACGATTTGAGATCGTGTTTTTCGTAGGTACGCCAAGTGGAAGGGCGGTGTGATGAATCTCGTCAAGCTTCGTTGGGACCTGAAAACAGGTGAGACACAAGGGTTTGGGGTTGACCAGGAGTTAGGGCTTTCGGGTGATTCTGGAAACGGTGTCCAGCTTGGTGGTCACTGGATGATGACCGACAGGTCCGGGGGATGCAGTATAGAGCTAGTAACGGGAGCAGTGTGAACAATGTGATCGAACGGCATGGACAATAGGCGAGACGAGAACAGCGCCGGGAAACACCGTGCATCGACATCCAGGTCAAAATGGGTGGATAGGATAAAGAGATTGCTGCAAGATAGTGGGCGGTCGACCCATTCACATCACACCTAACGAGTCTGTAGTCTCCCTCTTGACATTTCCTCTGGCGTCTGGACCATGATTCAGAGCTATCGAGTGGACAGACGCCGATGTCTGCTTCGATACTTCCTCCCGAAGTATGGTCGAGGGAAGGCACGTCGAATGGAGCCTGCGAAAGTCATCTTCGGAGTCCAGCGCGATTCAGAGATCCGCAAGGGACTTAACGAGCGCATCTGGACGCGGAATGGCACGCTCACCATGAGGTGATGGAAATACTCGATGTCCAGGCATGCTCAATCCCCACTCGGATCGCCCACACATCGTCGCTGTCTGAATTCGAGACGCCTTCTTTAATGAATCGGTTGATGAGGAACTTGACAGCGAAGCCGGGGTCTTTAGGAGCAGATCTTGTCAGCCAGGATCGGCGAGTGTATGAGATAACATCACTCCAATCCATAACACCGTTCTGAAGAGGCATCCAAACGTCGATGGTGGTGCGATGGATGGCGAGCGAACAACGTAGCGACGCCACTGATGAGTCTCTGCTTCAGCTCAGATCCGCTGCACGAAAATCGAAACAGACATAGAAGCCGGGCACGACGTCTGATCGGGAAAGGAGTCGCGAGATGCTAGCACCCATATTTGTTGAACGATCGGTGACAATGGTTGAGCTATTCAGAAAAGTTTGAAGAGCGTTTCGTGGGTGGCGATGACAGTCGGACGAGTAAGGGCTAGCTGGAAACATCAGGAGAGGAACACACGTTTTATTCATCGACAAGCAGGCTCAGAGGAAAGATCGGCGTCAGAATGGGAACCGCATCTCGAGACAACGCAATCGTACCACTCGCATCTCGTTTGAGCCTACATGGTCATCCTCTAGACATCAATCTATGGCATCTCGTCTGCACATCCGCCTTAGTGTCCGATAATGATGCTCGTCTCCTCGCGCTGAAGATGGTTGTGTGTTCACTCAGTCTACTCGAAAGAAATTGTATCGAACGGATACTACCAAGTCCCCGCTCAGTCCCGATTGTGAACAATCGGACAGACAGTGTACTTACGGAACGGACCTTGACCGAGAACGGCAGGGCAATCAGAATCTCGTGAAGATGGTCGACATCCTCGTCGTTCCACTGATGAGCCAGTCCCACTCTCAGCGCCCACACATCTCCACCCTCTGGGCCGGGGATCCGGTCTCTGTGGATCGCATCGATAAGAAGCTTGAAGGAGCAGCCCGGATCTAGGATAGCGAATCCGAATCAGCGAGGATGGGCGGATGTGGCGGAAGGTCTCACTCCAAGCCATAAGATGTGGCAGGAACTGCTCGTGAGAGGCGCTGATGACGGATGCGCTGGGCGGAGTACGAATGGTATAGCGACGCCACTGCTCACATCGATCAGCTTGACCTCAGTGCATGTTAGAACAAACGTGCGTGTAAGCCTGGTCGAACATCCCACCGGGGTTCGGACCGGGAGGCGCAAGAACCCATGCTGAGTTTGGAGGGGATCGACTGATTCTGCAATCCACCACAGACCGGAGCGAATGGCTGGTGACTCTCGAATGGCCATCTTGCGGTGAGGGAGATCCAGCTGTACTATTAAATGACATCTCTTCATCGGACGAACGTGGTGCGTCTGCCTGATGAGAGGAATGATGAGCAAAAAACGTTCGCGATGCCGAGTGATGGCTCGGTCGGTACCTTGACACCCTCCTTTGGCCTGCTGTGTACTCTCGCCTTCCTTGATCCCGATCATCGTGTCCCCATTCCGGGAGAAAGCAGGCACGAAGGAATGCGAGACTTATCTCTAACACAAGCAGGACATCTCCCTGCTTCCTCCAGCGATCCGATCTTGACCTTCCCCTTCCAGCACTCCCTTAATCTCCTCGAACCGTCCAATCAATTCCTCGGTCCGTTCATGCTCTCTTGAGGTCCCGTCGATTAGACCATAGACCTCGAGCTTCGTCTCAGCCCCGTGGCGAAAGAGCCGAATGCAAAACCGAGTCTGTCCTCGAGTGCTTCGAGCGTGACTTGGTCTCCCGCTTCATCCGTGATGGAGACAGAGAAGGGAGGATCGAAGACGATTCGTGTGGTCGCGTTACGAAACATTGTGGGGCCCCAGGGGGAGTGGTGACTGAGACGTGGGCGATAAACCTCTTGATCCTGTCATCGGGTTTATCCTGCATGCAACCTTGTCGTACTGCGAGTGGACCGTTTGCAGTCGATTGGCAGCGGTATGGAGCGAGTAGGACTTTGGCGGAGAGTTGCTGAGCCGCGCGACAATTGGTCTCCAGGAGAGTATTCGCAACGCGGTTCGGACTTTTCGCTCCTTTTCTTGTCGGCTTTGTCCAGAGTCAGGGATTTGAGGTGAGGCATAAGTTTTAAATACTGTAGAGTTCGCAGAATAAGAGTGATTTCATCGTTTGACATCTTCATTCGGAGGTCGAGGTCACCTCCCTGCTCCGATGGAAAGGGAGGGTAGACGAGGTGAAGGTTCTGAACATGCGAGAGAAGCTCGAGCTTGGAAGTTCGGACGGCGCGTTTATTCCCTTGTACATTTGTTTGTCTAAGTAGATCCATCCTTGAGGTGACGCTATCACGGAAGAAGAGCTCAAAGTCGAGCACGACTGGAGACGTATACAAGAAGTCCGTGGGCGTAAATATTTGCAGAAGGTGATAAGTGTCGACGTGATTGCGAGTTCACCCTAGCCGCTCTCGCCAGATCCGCTTGGCCGACATAAGATTCAGTCTCACCGGAGCGAAGGAAGGAGATGATACCGGACCAAATATCAGGAAATACATCAGGCGGGGTCATACTCGCATAAGGTCTTGTCATATGCAAGCGAGTTGAACGGGGAGTCTTAGGAGCATGGAAGTCTAATGCAAAGTGTGTCTTATCGGGTTAAAGCCAGCGGAAACAATGTCGGTAAACTGCTTAGTGACCGCTAATCACTCGTATAATTTGTTATGGCCGCTTCGCGAGAGTTAGTTTCACAAGGATTTCAGCGCCTGTCTCTCCACATCCAGGTCGTCCCGACCCGCAGCCCGAGGAAATGCAGATGCAGATGTGACGAAGTGAGATGTCAAGTACTTCCACTAATCCTCCTCGTCCTCACCCTCGGACCCGCTCTCATCCGATCCGCTCTCCTCCGCCTCGACGTTGAGTAGACCGTCCTCCGAACCCGACTCGAGCGCATCTTCATCGTCATTTTCCGCTGCCTCCTCTGAGTCATTGAAGTCGTCTCCTTCATCATCGTCCCTGCAAATATCAAATCAGATCTCGTCGTCGAGGATGGACGATCGAAGGCTCACTCTCCCTCGTCCTCATCACTCAGCCCGTTCGCCCGCATGTCCACATCTTCCACCTCTCCCTCCTCATCCACCTCGATGGGAACAGCGCCCTCCTCTTCATCACTTTCGCCCTCAATGTACCGCTCGCCCTCCCCGCCTTGCTGTCCCGCATTGCCAGCATGTTCCGCAGCGATGCGGCGCATCGAGATCTGGGCGAGAGCTAGATCCAGCCGGCCGGACAGCGAATGGAGGGGTTGATATAGCTGAAGGCGGGTTGAGAGGAGTTGAGACAAAGCAGCAAGATGAAGAGGAAGGGACGGTATCTGGGGACATTCAGCTTAGCGTAACAAGTCAACGCCTGGGCAGTGGCTCACCGTCATGAGGAGAGCACCTCGCTCGACCAATACTCCTTTGACCCATTCGACAGTCCCTCTTCCTTGCTGCTCGTTCTGCCCGCTACCTCTTCCGCCACCGCGCTGGTTGGCACCCTTGCCCTGCCCAAGACGCTCAACGCATGCCTTCAGTAATGGCAACGCCATCTGCGCCGGCATCTTCCGTATTGTATTTCGGATCAAAATTGGATCTCGATGGGATAGGCACAGAGTGAAGAGAGCCGGATCCGACGTATGCAGAGCTTGTACCAATAAGCGAGTAAGGGAAGCCGCGTTGACCGGACCAGTAAACTCCTTCGGTGCCTTCTTGGAAGGAGCATCGCCGTCGACATGCGCGTCTCCATTGGGAAGAGCGAGCAGCCGCTGGCCAAGCGATAGGTCTGCCATGTCGACATCCGTGGGAAGATCTGCGGATGGCTTGTTCTCGACCTCGGTCTCCGGCACTTGAGCTGAATTTGCTGAGGCGGAGAAGCGTTGGAGGGGTACAGTCTATAAAAGTTATTCAGCGAGACGCATTAGGGGGAAGAAGACTTGCATTTCCAGCGACAGCTGCGCTGGTCAGATCTTGAGCATCGCATTTCACCGTCGTAGCTCGGCGCATACCTCCGTCAGGCGATTCGTATACCACTCGGTGCCACTTGACTCTTCCAGCGCCAGCCATCCGTCCGCAAATTAGAGCTTGGGTGATACCCTGTTCGCTATTGGCAAAGTCAAGTCGACATATTTTTGCAATTCGCTCATCCTTCCCTTCCACCAGCTTGACGGCGCTGGGATTTGAATCGGTCCTCGGCCGGGAGAAGTCGAGCTCGGTAGGTATAGGAAACAGTGATATTTCTCCAGACGTATGCAAGACTGAGAGCAGATTTGGCGAGATAGCCACGGAGTGAACGGGAGAGAGCGTTGTTGAGGCGTAGCGATAAGATAGCTTAATCGCAGCTTGAGCAACGGGGACGGTGTATTGGGAGACTGTCCGATCGTCATCGGATACGACGAGGAAAGACGCGCCCTCGGTCGTAGAAGGTAAAGGTACGAGAGAAGCGACGGAAGATGTGGACACCGGTACGGGCTTGGTCATCACGGAGGCCGCATTTGTCTTCATGTCGACTCGAAGTGTGAAGACTGACATCGAGCCGACGACAAGCTCCAGCGACTCTGACGAGGATGTCCGCAGCACGGCAATAGCAGTGGGTGTAGGCATGTTTGCTGGTAGAGCGAAGCTCCGTGGGCTGGTAGAAAGGTCTGGATCGAAGACGAGGATCGCCGATGCTGCTGCAAAGAGCACGGCTCGGTCATCCGACCATGCCGCTGTGACCGGGGTCGGCAGCTCATCCTTCCGCAGGACTTCTCCTCTCTCCGGCGAGAAGACAATTAAGTCCCCCTTCGCTGTCGTTATGAGCACTACATCCTCCAAGTCCGTCCCATTGGATTTCCTCCGCTTCTTACGCTTCCTTGTGCTCGTGCTCGTGCTCGCTGAAGCTGTAGATGGTGTAGAAGCCCAGCAGATCGTGGTAACCTTGCTCGCTCCCTCGACTTCCCACTCGGCAATCACCCGGTCTGTGGCAACGTCCCATACTGATACTTTGTCTGCCGCGCCGAGGACTGGAAGCGCAAGAGCGAAGGATGTGCGAGAGTGATTAAAAGCGGAGACTTTGGCCGGTAGAGGAGGGGACTGGGCATCGAGGGGTTCCCTCCTCGGTCGAGACGGGCCCGCAACAGGCTGCTTGGGAGCCATTGCGGAAGTTGCCTAGAAATCTGTAAGCTTCAGAGCGACACGTGATTACGATGGCATCGGAGCGAGGACGAGTCAGATTGGTTGCCCGGGTATATTGGGTTTCGGGCGTTTTCACCACCAAGGGTAAGAAGACCGTCGTGTTGGGATCATCATTTGAGACATTGAAGCAGGGGGCGTGGTTGATTCGGATTACTGGAAGCTCACCTTACACTATCCGAGCAGAATTACGGATGCGCAAGTTCCGACTAAGCTCCGTTCGGTCTGCAGGTATCAGCCAACCATCATGACTATTGTTCAATAAAGGTGAAGGCCGAAGGTTCAGTAAAATAAAACAGCCATGTTCTGACAGCATCGATCCCGTCCTTCCCGGCCAGAAGCCAGGAAAAGACGAAGAGCTCAGGCGGTAATTCCCAAAAGGGGCATCATTCAGATTTGAAAGCGACCTAGATGGCACCGAAGTAGCAGACTCACCTCGCCTACAAGGTGTATTCGAGGTTGGAGAAGTTGGTATTTTGAGCTCAGCTGAGCAATGTCAGCTACGGTCTGACCAGCAGGAAAACGTGTAGAGGGATTCAAAAGTTAGTTCAGAGCTGTGCGTCTATGTGTCTTTGGCGCTTGGCCTAACAGACTCTAGTTTGAAAAGAACACCAAGTCATCCGAGCGAGGCTAAGCTTCCCCGCCTAGAAGGGCTGTTGGGGAAGGGGAAGGGGAAGAAGTGGTACCAGACGAATAACGACTCACCTGAGATTGAAACTTCTCTCTGACCGTCGCCAGGGTGGAAAAGGTGAAAGAGTATTGGACAGAGAGGTGGTTCGACGGAATACAGCATTTTGTCCATTGGTTCTCGAATTTCGTCTTGAACGTCAAAAATCTAGTCCCGTGACCTGCCGCTACCATTTTGACCTATATTTTCCTGGCATTGTTCCCGAGAAGTTGATTTCATCGACGGGTTCTCTGGTCAAAATCTCTTTCACAACCAGCTCTTCACCTGTTCATCATGTCTGCAGTAGCTCAACATGTTGTGCCCGATATCAGTCGACCCCACAAGAAGAGAAAGCGTCCTTCCAAGGCTCGCTCCAACGCCGACCCGGTAAAAAGTGCCGAAATCTCGAATGGACACGATGAACTTTCCCAACCCAGTTCTTCAAAGGTCACTCTGGACTCACCCAAAGCCGCCCCAGCCGAACCCATACATTTGCCACCGACAGCTGCACCTGTGACGGATGCGCTGCTGCCGTTTTCTACCCTTTCTCTATCGCCATCTACTACCGAAGCTATACAACGTATGGGCTTCGAGACCATGACGGAGGTTCAAGCGCGGACCATCCCACCTCTCCTTGCGGGAAAGGATGTCTTGGGAGCAGCAAGAACAGGAAGCGGAAAGACTCTGGCATTCCTCGTCCCCAGCGCCGAGCTGCTGAGCACGTTGCGATTCAAGCCTGTCAACGGTGAGTCAATCACGATCAGCGAGTCACACCGCTGATCTGGCCAGGGACCGGCGTCATCATCATATCACCTACCCGCGAGCTGGCGCTGCAAATCTTTGGCGTGGCTAAGGAGTTGATGCAAGGTCTCTCGCAGACCTTTGGGGTGTTGATGGGAGGGGCGAACCGGAAAGCCGAGGCGGATAAGCTGGCCAAGGGGGTCAACCTGATCGTCGCGACACCGGGTAGGCTGCTCGACCACCTACAGGTGAGCGAGCACGCATAATTTCAAAAGGTTCTGATGGGGCGCAGAATACGAAGGGTTTCGTTTTCAAGAATCTTAAAGCCCTGGTCATTGACGAGGCGGATCGGATACTGGAGATTGGGTTCGAAGAGGAAATGAAGCAGATCATCAAGCTCCTTCCATCCGGTCAGTCCTACTGACACCTCTTCTTTTATGGCAAGGGTGCCTCCAACTCACTAATGGTGTTGTATTTCTAGAGAACCGCCAATCCATGCTCTTCTCGGCGACGCAAACGACCAAAGTCACCGACCTGGCCCGTGTCTCCCTCCGTCCTGGACCGCTGTACATCAACGTGGACTCTGAGAAAGAATCGTCTACGGTCGATATGCTGGAGCAAGGCTATGTCGTGTGCGATCCCGACCAGCGCTTCATGCTCCTCTTCACCTTCCTCAAGCGGAACCTAAAGAAGAAGGTCATCGTATTCTTTTCCAGCTGCAACTCGGTCAAGTACCACGCGGAGCTGCTCAACTACATCGATGTGCCGGTGCTGGATCTTCACGTGAGTTGTCGCCACAATGTGCAGCTGTCTAGGGCAGCTTCACCTTGATCGGAAGTACCCGCTGATTTATGTGCAGGGCAAACAAAAACAACAAAAGCGCACGAACACATTCTTCGAATTCTGCAACGCTCCCACTGGCATTCTCCTCTGCACAGATGTGGCCGCTCGTGGCCTCGACATCCCGAAAGTCGACTGGATCATACAATTTGACCCGCCTGATGACCCGCGCGACTATATTCATCGTGTCGGACGGACTGCTCGTGCTGGCAAGACCGGGAAGAGTCTACTCTTCCTCCTGCCCAGCGAGCTGGGGTTCTTGAGGTTCTTGAAAGTTGCGAAGGTTCCGTTGAATGAGTATCAGTTCCCGCAGAAGAAGGTCACGGATGTGCAAAAGCAGGTGAGTAATTCAGTTCCCCTTTCAGTTTAGACTGGTTAGACTGACGTGATGCAACAGTTGGAGAACCTCATCTCAAAGAACCACTACCTCAATCAGTCCGCTCGCGACGGGTATCGCTCCTACCTGCAGTCATACGCCTCATACTCGCTCAAGAAGATCTTCGATGTCAACAGATTGGACCTTGCCAAAGTTGGCAAAGCATTCGGATTCGCTGTCCCTCCGAAGGTCAACATCTCGGTTGGATCGATCAAAGCTCGGAAAAGGGGGAGCGATGATGAAGTTAGAGACAGCGATGAAGAGGGAGGAGCGGGGAGGAAGGCGTTTTATCGGAACGGAAGAAGGGCAGGATAGCTTGAGGACGTTGTGGGTCTATCTCAGATTCCAATCATGTTTCTGGATGCCTGATCGGCACAAAGCCTACCCGTTTCAAGATTATAAGCAATGCAAAAGCTGAAGACAGTTCTTCTCGACCGTATCCGCCTTACTGACCCTTTCACAATATGTCTCGGCTTGTTTGCTCATGCCGATCAATCGTGACGCCACTGGGAAACTCGCTCCCACATCTTGTATATGTCTGATCTTGTTCGGATCGATCGTATCCTTGATGGACTGCACTTCATCGCGTAGCCTCTCCAACTGCTTCTCGAGAGGAGCGCCATCCGATCGTCGAAGCGCTGAGGGCGCTCGAAATGCCTAAGGCTGGGCAGAGGGCTGGTGTCGTGCTCCCCGGCTGAGGCTTGATTGGGCGAGATGAGTCTATCTTGAGACTGTTCGTTGGTCGACGAATCCTCCCTGTCGAAAGAGTGAGGTGCTGGGATTGCGACACTCAGGTTGTCAGGAGATTCGTCCTGTAGTGCCATGGTGGAAGACGTAGACGTGAAGTAGTGATGATCAGGATATGCTGGTGATGAGTGGAACGGGTGTATGCTGTTCATGCATGGTCTTGTAACCGTGCGAGCCAGTAATTTCTGACCTCATCACAATTGATCTTTTCTTCTTCACATTGAGCTGGCAAATTTCGAACTCCAAGAAGGACAATGAGACACCCGCACTGTACTCGTCACAGGAGATCAATGACATGACCACCTTGATGAAGGTAACGACGTATGTGCCGTAAAGCACATCGTCCTTCCTGAAGCCCTAGCGGTCTTCTCCACGGCTTCTCGGTGCGAGTCTTCGACAGAAAACATTTCCGGCAACCTCTCTTCGTCCTCTCCATCATCCACTGCGACAGCACGATCATCGTAATCATCCCAAGCTTGAGAAAACGACACGGCATGGATCAAGTCGACGATGCTCCGTCAACATCGTCTTTGCGGCCGCTATCATTCTCGATCAGGGCCTGTTTACTGGCCAGTGTCCTCCTCGGCTTCCTCGGCGTCACTTTCTACATTTTCCTCGCCGCCAACAGTGTCTCGCTGTGTTCCGTAGATTGCCGCGAGGAGCGATCGCGTCCGATCAACATGGTAGCCTGCCTTCCTCGCATGAGAGGCCATGTCCATCTTGTTCATGAGGTCCTCTTCCGAGTCCGTGCTTTCTCCTTCCAAGGCCTTCAGCGCACTCAGATTCAGCTTGTGACACACGGTGCGCATCTCATGATGAATGTGCTCCAAGGTGCTGGCGATCGAGATGATGACCGAGCTGTAAAGCTGGTGGCCGATGGTTTCAACCACAGAGCCGGTACTTCCACCGTCTGCCAATGACCCTCTCGTCGGGCTGGCTTTGTCTGGGTCGATGGTCATTCGGGACCATGGAGGGAATCAAGGACATTGTTTGGTCGCATCTTCTGAAAAGCATAGCCATGTTTTGTATGGTGCCCATTGGTCAGACAGCATGTGATTTTCAGGAGAGGAACTTCGGGAAACGTTGGTATCCAAATTCCTGATAGCAGCACTCGGGTTCACGCTTGTTTCGGTCTCAAATTAGGAAGAAGGGGCTTTCAATGGATCCACGCTGTGTTACTTGCTTGCCGGTAAACGATCTGGTACTGTTAGAGATGGCTGTGATGAATAACGTAGAGGAGAATTGCGACTGTTGAAGTTATGGTCAGAGTCGAACAGGGAATACGGATGAGCCGCAAGGGGACAAGGCTTCTTGTCTATACCTTGACTCAGAATCACGCATTTCGGAGCATCATAGGCTTCGAATCAATGAGAGGGTCCGGCCCGTCTCGGTCTCTGTCGGTCG